>Ga0209344_10000462_pt1 | contig 71515 bp, 69 predicted proteins | sample Cruoilmetagenom6_FD_187293 | JGI IMG/M metagenome (GOLD analysis project Ga0209344, IMG submission 187293) | Oil polluted marine microbial communities from Coal Oil Point, Santa Barbara, California, USA - Santa Barbara Oil Seep Sample 6 (SPAdes)... | ecosystem: Environmental > Aquatic > Marine... | reverse complement strand
AGGCAGCTCGGTCACGCGCACGTGGCTATCGGAACGAGGCTAACTTCATCGCCATGATCTACCTGATTGGCAGCCCGGTGGGCCGCCTGTTCGATCAGGCTAAATCCACATGAAGTGACGAAGAACCTTCTTGTTTTGGTGGGCACTCCTGCGGAAGTGCCTAAGAAGAGTAGGTTCATATCGCGTCCGTGCTCTCACTCATGTACTTGCCTTAGGACAAAGGCGATGGATTGCCAGTTAGCTAAATTTAAACAGTAGTGCTTTTACAATGATCATCAGGCGTACATTAATGCAATTGAGATCTATATAAATATTACATGCTTGGCGGGTTTAGCCTGTAATTATATTATTTAGCACTTAACTCATAACGCCGTGCTTAGGGGCCGTAGTTAAGTGCAACGGAATGGAGGTCTCAGCGTAATGAGCAAAGCGCCCTTTAACTTTATATGTGGGCATGAACCAACCAATTTATCCATCCATAAAACTCCTTTTCTTTAGGTGTATATACAATTGAATGCTTTCTGAACCATTCATATATATCCATTGTCTTGAATTCTGTAATAGACTCATCCGTGCGTGGATGGGTATGCAGATAGACCTTGCCTTCACCTGGAAAAATTAATACCTGAACAATTTCTGGGGAGCCTTCAGCACGATCGGAATACTCAATCTCAGCTTCCGATGGAAAACACATAATCAAACGGTCTGTAGCTGCAATAAACAACTCTACAGTATCAATAAAATCATCTACTTCTTGTTCACTAGGAACATAATATTTATGTTCTACAGAATTTCGAACTCCATTAAGCTTTCGTAAAACCCTTTCACCTACTATTCCACAGCTTCTTAAAAATTCAATTCTTTTCGGAAAAGATATCATTCCTTTTGGATAGAGCTTTCTAATACCAAAAGCATCAGATATTGTTTCCGATTGAAGGTGCAATGCCCTTTTAGCGTTTGATATAGAATTAATCAGTGCTCTAGGCTCTTTGCCTAACAATAAATCCTCAACGGCATATTCCAAATATACTCTGGGAGTAATATCAATACTCGACTGCAAAGGGAGTGGACCAGAAGTTACCCACCGTAAATTATTGTAGTTTTCTACAGATGCCATAAGTTACTCAAAGTTCAATTCCGCCAACACCGGAAATCTAGGAGAGTCAGCGAGTAAATTTTCCGCGCTCTTGGCCTTACTAACACTACAAGTCACTACTTATACTTTCTAATGACGTTACTCGGGACATAAGAACTTTAATATCTGAAGAAGGATGCTGATCCAGTTCAGCTTGAATGAAATTAATTATTTCAGGAATATCAGAATCTCGTTTAACAAAAATATATTTAATATCTTTAGGTGAAAACTTCAGCATACAGTTTTTTTAGTTTCATTATTTCGACCAGCTACCTCTTCATCTTTTTCGAAAGAACTCCGAGTTATAAAATCATGGACATCGTCATGCCTTGCAATAAACCTCCATTCAGATTCTTGATGGAAATCCTTTTCTATAAGCTCTGAAGCAACAACTATATTTCCCTCTATTGGTTTCGTATAAGCCAACAAATGCCGTAAAACCCCCCACCCCCCGTCTAAACTATTGTCTTGATCGTCGGTGGTAGCTAAGAGATTAACAAGGTTACTATAAATAGCTGGAATATCACTATTGGGAGATATGTAATGAACTGGTGTCATTCCGTTACTCATTGCCCATTCTTTTGTCAAACCTATGCCAAACTCCCCATAAAACTTTACATGTTCATCTACTCTTGAAAGTGGAATATCACAAAAGCAAACCATAGGATAGGCTACAAAAATAACTCCCTCTGAACCAAGCCAACTTACATCCTCCAGACAATACCTAGGCCAAAATCCACCTTTAAGTAAAAGCTTTAATGTTTCGTTACTTTTAGTGAAATGAAAAAGAGTACTAGATTTAGGCTTCATACTTTATCCTTATTGAACCTTATAGGGTGTTCACGCCGCAAGCAGCTGTGGCTTTGTAGTGGATTTTTTTGCGGTAGCGTAGCGTTAAGGAACGGAAAAGCCGTCAGACTGCCTTGCTTCGCTAGCCATTTATCAAATTGAGAAAAGATATTTCGCCCAGCCCCATTACTTGAAGTGGGGATATAGACGAAATGTAATCACTGATTTTATCGCAATCCCGGAAAAAGTCTGCTAAATCCTCGTATCTCGGTAGCCGCTCACTTTCACCTCTCGATCTAAAATATGTAATCTTTACCTCGCTATCCCCAAAATCAGTCAACTCGAATGGCTTGTCATGCACAATAGTGTTTCGGTCTTCCGATAGCTTATTCGCCAGTAAAATAAGTTCATTGTTGACATCACGATTATCAGATAGTATCGCGATCTTTTTCGCAAGTTCCGATTTGGCAGCTTTTGCAATCTTTAGTTTTTCGGTTATTTGACCAGGATATTCTATTGCCATAATAGCTGAAGTCCTATTGTTTATCATTTCTGCCAAAGCGTGATTCACTAATGATTCAAGGGTAATGACCGACCACGCCATTACCATTCCAACAATGCAAGACTCCTTTTCCATCGTGTCATACTGAAGGGCGTCAAAAGGAAACGGTGCGCCCCCTTGGATAATTCTGAATCGAAAATCAGAGTCATGTGTTGCACGGAAATAATTCAGGGCGACAGAATGCATTATTTCAACCCGCATCCAGTTATCTTTAATTGAGCTATGTACCAACTGTATTCACTCTCATCTGGCTAACAGTGATTATACGGTCGGCTGCATAACCTCAATAAACGTGCCCGCTCATTCATTGAGATTATGTAGCCAGCTCCGTTGACTCTATCCCACTGATTCACCTGGAGGCAAAGAAAAAATAGGCAATATATCCAAAAGTCGCGTGCTGGTGCGTTTTGCTCTTCCTAATCATACTGCCTAGAAAAGCACTACTACGCTGTGGGAATCAAGTCTACGGCGCTGATGCATCCTACCAAGACAAAGCGTAAAAAGCGGGCTTGAGCGGCAGCCTTTCGTTCCGGCTTTTAGCTAAGCCCCACACACACCATCTCCCCACCAAACCACTGCTGTTTGAGCCCCCGCTGCTTTTCCAACAACAACGTAAGGTAGTCACGCAATGGATGATCAGATGGCAGCGCGGCAAGGTGCTTACGAAGCCTGCGCTGGTAAGGAAACTGTTCAGCGGGCACGTGCAGCGACGTGGCATTTTGAGTAAGCCATTCGATGGCAGGCAATAGCAAGTGGGTAGCGCTGCTATCGAGCGCTAGCGTGACGCCTGTTACGTCGAAGTCACCGGCGTAGATATGTGGCCGATGGGTTTTGCGCCACGCTTCAGCCAGTAACGCAAAGCCACCGCCGTAGTGGCTGTCGCCGCGGTAGACGACCAGCGGGTTTGTATAGCCGCCTAGCGCTGGTTGTTCCGGCGAAAACTCATAGAAGCTGTCCAGGTTTTCGACCTGGATTAGGGCACTGAACGCGCTCAGCTTTAGCCCCAGTACATCCACATCGCGAATGGCGCGTGGTTCACTGACAAGCCCCGCTATTGGCTGGGGCGGAAAGCTGACGAGTACCCGCCGCGCACGGGGGCTTTCGCGGGTTACTTTGTCTTCTTCCACACCCTCTTTCGCCTGGGCGCTGCTGGTGAGGCCGCTGAGTGAGCGGCCCAGCGGCGCTATGCGGGCGCTCTCGAGTACGTCATTGATCTGCGCCAGCAAGGCGGCGTCAAAGCGCAGTGCTTTACTGTTAATTCGCGTGGCCAGGTCAATGTCGTGCTGATGGCACCAAGCCACTACGTCGTCTACCCATTGGCGGCGCGGCTTCTCCACCGCGGGTTGGCGGAGAAGTTCGCGGGCGACGCCGTTAAGGCCGTTGCGTGCGCGGCTGGGTAGGTTCATACGGCCAGCTGCAGTTCTACATCGTGGATCAGGCGCAGGTGATTGAATTGGCTGGCTTGGCTCTCCTGCTGTTTGAGCCGAAACGCCTTCTGGTCGCTGCGCGGCAGGCCCTGGTATTCGGAAATCACCTGAAACAGCCAGATTTCATCCGACCACTCCAGCAGGCTTGCGTGCAGGTACTCCAGGGCACTGACCGGCTCCGCCTGGGGCTGGTCAATCACGCTTAAATAGAAGTGTTCCACATCCTGCTTGAGCGCCTGCTGGCGGGCGGCGGCTAGGCTGCTCTCTTGCGCTTGTGCCGGGGCTGCGGCTTCAACGGTTTGCGTGGTATGGCGCGGCTGGGGAAGCTGGTGCAGCAGATCAGCGAGCAACCGGCTATCCAGATTGCGATCCAGCGCCGGGGCGGCAGCGGCGCTTAGCGGGGCGGCTTGGTTGACCAGCCCTGGCACCTCGCTGCGCCTTGCATAGTTGCCTGGCACAAAGCCGGGGTGTTCGCGCATAAAGGCGGCCATGCCGCTGATCAGGCGGCTGCGCGCCTGCTGCTTACGAAAGCGCGCCATCAGTTCGATCAAGCGCCGCTGCACTTCGCGCAGGCCGGTGTAGTGCTGGCTTAACTGCTGCTGAAGCTGGCTGATCAATAGCTTGCGCAGGCTGCCATCGCTGCCCACCAATTCGATCAGCTCGTCGAAGTCGATCAGCGCCAGGCCGTCCAGCAGCCTCGCGATCTGCTTCTGGGCGCGGTCGTTTTCGCGGATTTTGTCGTTGAGCTGACTGACGAAACCAAAATCGCTATTCAACCGCTGCCATAAGCTGTCGATGGCATCGGCGAAGCGCCCGTTCAGGTCGTCGACTTCCTGGCGCAGGCGCATCAACTGCTGCTCTAGCCGCCAGTGTTCGCCGCGGCTGCGCGCTTCCCGGTAGCTGTGCACGAGGGCGCGAATCAGCTCCAGGGTTTCCGCTACGTCGGCGTTCACATGGCGGCGGGTCTCGTCGGCGAGCATCTCGGCGATCAGTTCGCGCACCTTGGGCGCCAGCTTCACACCGCTCTGCTCGTCCGGCCGCCATAGAATGCGCGCCGCCAGCAGCTTGCGCAGCGCGCTGTCGCTGAGCGATTCCAGCGGCACTTCATCGCGGGTGTAGGCCTGCATCAGCACATCGGCGTGCTTGCCGAGCAGCGCCAGCCGCTCACTGCCGGTTTTTAGCAGGCGGCTTTCCAGGGCGTGTTCGCTGTTTGAGTTCACAACAGGGCCTCCTGGGAACCGGAGCCCTCCTCGCTACCCTCTTCGATGGGCAGGTTCTCTTCATCGCGAATAAAGCGCACCAGATCCACCAGGTAATCGATCTTGCCGGTGACCACGAATACTTGCCGCTCTGAATGGGGCTGGAGCAGGTAGCCGTGCTCTTTCAGGCGCTTGAAGACCTGCTTTACCTGGGCATCGAGTTGGTCACTTTGCGAGCCAAAAAAGCTGTCGGTGGCCAGGCGCTCCAGGCGTTCGCGCAGGCTCTGGTTGTCTTCGCACTTGGCGCTGAATTCAGCCGGTTTGAGCACATCGCCGGGGGCGGCCAGGGTATCGCGGCCCAACGCCTCTTGAACCAGCTGCAGCCACTCCAGCAGCGGCAGCAGGCTATTGAGCGTATCGCCGAGCTGACGTGACAGCTGATCCCGAGCGCTGTCATTGAGCTGACGCCAGGCCAGAAAGTAGACGCTGCCGTCTTCATTGCTGGCCAGCCGCCGGTTAAGCGGCCGCAGGTAGGTATCGATTTCCTCGCGGGTCTCTTCATTGGTGAGATGGCGATAGCCGCTCTCATCGCTGATCGGGCAGACAAACTCCCCGGCCAGCAGGCGCTCTAGCAGTGGGCCATGTTCGATCATACCGTCACCTCCTGCTGACGTTCCTGGAGCCGTTCGGCCAGGCGGCTTAGCCGTGGCTCGATGCGTTTTAACACCCGCTTGTTGGGGTTGGCCTCATCGCGGTCGATCAGGTAGCGGTTGGCGAACAGCAGCAGCACATCGGACTCGGGGTTGGGAAACGCGCCGACGATATGAATGCGGTTGCTGTCGCAGGCGTCGAACAGTTTTTCGACGTTGTGGTACGCCAGGGTGCCGATCTCATCGATGGGCCAGTGGATGGCGATTTCCGCATCGCCGCGCAGCAAGCGGGTAAAGGCGAGCAGGAACTTGCACAGAATCAAATACGCCATGCCGTGGCTGGAGGACTCCAGCAGTTGGCGGTCGTTTTTGATCACCAGATCGGTGCCGCCTTCGTTCAGGTGCAGCTCCAGACGCAGCAGGCTTTCGAAGCTGTACTGCTGGTCGCTGCGCAGCAAATCGACCACGTCCGCCAGGGCGTTGAGGTAATCGTCGCTGGGAAGCGTCTGGCCGGATTCCCGCCACTCTTTGTAGCGCTGGGCGAACAGCTTCAGCGGCTCCCAGAAGCCCAGTTCATCGATGGTGGACTGGATGCGCACTTCGGCCTTGGTGATGCCTTCCAAGCGCAGGTCATCGGCGACCTCTTCAGAGAGCCGGCGGCTCTGGGCGCTGATGCGCCGGTTCAGGTCACGGAACACGGTGAAGAACTTATCCAGGTCGTCACTGAGGTTGCGGCCTTCCTGAATCAGCTGCTGCTGTTGATCTTCGAGCAGTTTGAGCATGTCGCGCAGTAGCGGCAGCTGTAGGCGCGGGTTGTCGCTTTGCAGCTTGCTGCGTTCGCTCTCCAGCGCTTCGGCGAAGCCGCTGCTGGCGTCCTTGATCAGTTGGCTTTCGACTTCCAGGCAGCCACGGCGCAGCTGCTCGATGAGCTGGTGGCGATTGCCCAGCGCCTGGCGGGCGCGCTCGATGCGCTCGTCCACATCGCCCAGTGGCGTGCCTGGCGCCTGGCCGTCGGGCTCAATAGCCAAGCTTTCCAGCTGGGTGAGTAGCGGCTTCAAGGCTTCCAGGCAGGCGTACTCGCTCTCCCGCTGGGTTTTCAGCGTGCTGACCGTGCTCTGGTGGGTTTTGCGCGCGGCCTGAAAGTCGTTTTTCAGGTGCTCTTTATCGCGCTGGAGCTTTTGCTCCGCCTGCTCCAACTCGGCCTCTTGGGCAACCAGTTGCGGCTTGTGCTGCCCCCACTCCACGCGCATAAAGCGGGTGTATTCGGTGAGTTCATCCTGGCGGGCGGCGGTGACGCGGATGCGTTCATCCTGGCTGGCCAGCCGCGCCTTGGTATCTTTTAGCTTGGCGGGGTCGACACCCTGCTCGGCCAGTTCCTGGCTAAAGGCCTCTTCCAGTTCCTCGCGCTGGCGCTGGTGTTCGGCATTGGCGTCGCTCAACTGCTGCTTATACTGGCGCAGCTGGGCCTCCAGGCTATCCACCTGGCTCTGGCCGTCGGCTTTTAGCTCCAGCAACTGGCTTTGGTGGATCTCGCTAAGAGCGGCGAGCGCCTGCTGCTTCTCTTCGCGCAGCTCCTTTTGCGCCTGCTCCTGGCTGGATAACGCGGCCTGATGCGCTGCGCGGCGCTCCTGCTGGCGCTTGGTATGGCGCTCGTGCTGCTGGCGACGGGCCTCTATCGCAAACTCGACTTCCTGCTCGGCGCGCTTGTGGGCCATGCGGCCCTGATCCTGGGCTTCGTCGGCCTGCTGCACCCGCTCGTTATGCTGCTTGAGCGCTTTCTCGGCGGCCTGGCTCTCCGTGTGTACCCGGCGCTTGGCGCCATCGGCTTCTTCGATGGCGGCCAGCAGGCTGGCTTCGTCCTGGGCGTAATCCGGCAGGGCAATGGCGGAAAGATCCAGCGCCAGCCCGAACAGATCATCGCTCGCGCCTTCTGCCAACTGCGGGGCGAGATCACGCCGCTCCAGTAGCTCCGGGGCAATCACCTTGCCTAGCTGCTGCTCCCAGCCGGGGCGGTGGTAGCGCAGGAAGTGGCGCAGGCTGCCCTGCTCCGGGTCGCGCTGCTGGTAGAGCGCAAAGCAGCGCTGCTCGGCGCGCTCCAACTGCTGGCGAAGTTGCACCAGCTGCTGTTCGGCGCTGTCGCGCTCGCGTTTGCGGCTTTCAAACTCCCGGCGCAGGCCATCCAGGGTAGCGGCGGAGGCGTTGCGCTCCTGCTGGGCCTGATCCAGGCGCGCCTGGGCAAGCTCCGCTTCGGATGCCTCTTCGGCGGTCTGGGTCGAAAGCGAGAGCTGCGCTTTTAGTTCGGCTAGCTGCTCGACGCCGAGTTCCAGCTGCGCCTGGTACTCGCCTTCCAGGCGTTGGCGCTCCTGCTGATAGCGTTCGTTGAGCTGCTGTTCGGACTCCCACTGCTGCTCCCGGCGCAGGGCTTTCTCTTCGACCAGGGCGTCGATCAGCTCCTGGGATTCACGGGTCTGGCGGGCCAGTGCTTCGGAAAGCTCGCGCAGGCGGCCGTCGAGACGCGCTTGGCTCTCTTTTACCGCGTCCTGCATCACGTTCAGGTGCTTTTGCAGCTGATCGCGCTGTTCCCGCCACTGGGGCAGCGCGTTGATGTCGCGTTCCAGGGCGGGCATGTCCGCATCGGCGTATTGCTCGTACTGGGTTTGCAGGTCGTTGAGACGGCGCTGGGTCTGCTGTAAATCGCTGACCACTTCGCTGTGGCGGTCGTTCAGCTTATCCCGCGCTTCTGCGTAGTCGCTCTCCCGCTGCTGGAAGTCGCGCTGGTGGCGGGCAAGCTCAGCATCCACATCGGCCATGCGGCGCTCTGCTTGCTGGCGGTCATCTTCCAGCTGGGGCTTCAGTTGCCACAGCGTGGCATCCAGGTCGGCAAGTTCACGATCAATACCGGCGAGCCGGGCCAGCGATGCCTGCAGCGGCTCCAGGCGCATGGATTGGCGCATCTGGGCTATCCACTCCCGGGCCTTGGTGTTGCGAATCCGGGTCACCGGGAGTTCAACGCCATCCTCTTCGAAAATCGCCGCCAGCATGGTTTTGAGGGTGTCCATCTTGCCCTCTTTGGCATGCACCGCCGAGACCAGCTTTTCGATATGGCGGATGCGCCGCTCGGGTTTCACCAGGCTGAACTGCGACGCGATCTGGCGCAGCTTCAGGCCGTCGCGGCTGTTGCCGTGCAGTTGGGTAAAGTCGTTTTGGATCACCGAGCGAAATTCAGAGGTCGCGCCCAGCTTGGGCGACACCGGCGTGCCGTTGCGCCGCAGGCCGCTGGCCCACTGGGTGTAGTCCAGCGCCGCCACACCCGCGTCGCTCTCCACAAGATAGTCTTCCGGCTGGTAGGGCGCGCCGACAAAGCGGTACTCCACCCCGCCCTCGGCCTTGCGGGTCAGCACCGCCTGGCAGATGTTGCCCGCTTCGCGGCGGTATTCGTACACCAGGTAGCTGTTGCGGTGGGGCAGGTAGAACGCATCAAACTTCATGCGCGTTTTGGGCACTACTTTATTGGGTAATTCGCCATAAAACACCGGCACCAGGCGCTGAAGCGTGGTTTTACCGGAGGCGTTGGTGCCACAAATATTGGTGTGACCGTCCACACTCAGTTCAACCACCCCTTCCAGGTGGCCGTGAATCATCACGATGCGTAGCAGGTGGGCCATGCCGTGTCCTTTCGATGACGATTTCAAGGGCGATCAGGATCGTTTTGCTGATCGCTGAAAGCAGCCATTTTGCCAGACACCTTGATGGCTTGTCTTACTCATTACCTATTGGTTAGCAGCCCCTCGAAGAAACTCACCGCATTGGCTTCCAGTCCTTCCAAGTAATACCCCCCTTCCTGCACCACCAGCGTGGGCACGTTGAGCCTCGCCACCCTGCGGCCAAGTTCAGCAAACCCCGCGGTAGAAACGGCGACCTTGGCTTGGGGGTCGCGCTCGTAGATATCAAACCCCAGCGCCAGCACGATGGCGTCAGGCTCGAACAGACGGATGGCCTGGCAGGCCTCCTCCAGGCGATCAAAGAACACCGCTTCTTGTGAGCCGCGGGGCATTGGCAGGTTGAGGTTATAGCCCAGCCCAGCGCCCTGCCCGCGCTCGTCTTCGAAGCCAGTCACCGCCGGGTAGAAGTTGGTGGTATCACCGTGAATCGAGATATACAGCACGTCGTCGCGCTGGTAGAAAATCTCCTGAATGCCCTGGCCATGATGCATATCGGGGTCGAGCACCACGATGCGGGGGTAGCGTGATGTGAGGCGCTGCGCGGCAATGGCGGCATTATTGAGAAAGCAAAAGCCACCGGCGGAATCGATACCTGCGTGGTGGCCCGGCGGGCGCGATAGCGCATAGGCAAATCGCTCCCCGGCTAACAGAGCCTCAGCCCCGGCGACCGCGCTTTGCGCCGACCAATAAGCGGCTTGCCAGGTATGCTGGCCCACTGGCGCACTACCGTCGGCCAGGTAGCGCCCGGCTTCCGCCAATATGCCGCGCAGGGCGTTGGGCGAACGTACGAAGATATTGGAGATAACCTCTTCCCCCCAGTCTTCACCAAGGACATGCCAGCGCCGATGGGCACTTTCCAGAAAGCGCAGGTAGGCCAGTGAATGCACCGCCCTAAGCGGCGCCACGCCATAATCGCTGGGTGCCTGCACATCGAAACCTAGCCGCTTGGCGGCCGCTAGCAGCTGAGTGGCGCGCTCAGGCACTTCCTGGGGAATGCGCATTTTGCCACGGGAGAAGTAGGTTTGCGGCTGATGAAGCAGTTGATCAGCGTGGAAGAACGTCTTCATCGGCACTATCTTCATCAGAACTATCTCCGGTTTCGCCCACGCCCTTCACCACGAAATGGCGGGCAACGCCTATGTGGTAATCAATCGCCTCGCGGCAAGCGGCAGGGCTGCCGCTATCCAGCGCATCTAGCAGTTTAAAGTGGCTGGTCGCGATAGTGTCGGGAGCTTCATGGGTCTTGGTGATTAAAGTGATGCATAGACGCAGTTCATGGGTTAAATCATCAAAGGCGCGCAGCAGCCGCTCGTTGCCCGCGTAGTGAAGCATTAAGCGATGAAACTGCAAATCCTCCTCGATGCGGCGGGTACCATCGTCACCCACGGCCGCCTCACAAAGTACGTCTACCTGTTGTTTCAAAGCACGTTGGGCCTCTGGCGTATAGCGTTCGGCCAGACGCTGAATAGCGTGACGTTCCAGACACAGTCGCAAATCAAACACGTCTTCGAGTTCAACGGCATTCAACGCGCGAACAAAGAAGCCCCGGCGCGGCTTCGAGATCAATAAACCACGGCTTTCCAGCAGCCGAGCGGCCTCTCGAACCGGCGCACGACTGACCCCCAAGTCGCGGGAAAGCTGCACTTCAGAAAGTCGCTCACCGGGTAAAAAGTGTTGCTGAATAATCGCTTGGGTTAAGTAGTCAGCGACCTGTTCGACCAGGTTTTGCTGCTGGATAAAGGCCCTGGGAGCCGACGTAGAAGAGGCCATCGCATTCACTCATGGGGTATGACGTGTTCTTCCCAGTATGACGAAAAAAAGCCACTTGTCGACGAACGATTGCCGACTGTCGACAGTTTTACCGTGTGCTGCTATGGTCAAAGTAGGCCTCCAAAAAAACCTCACAACAGGGCCTGACACATCACGCCTCGCTCGCCTAACGACGACGTAACCTCATTACGTGCTAATAACCGAGGAGCAGGAAACATGAAGAAACCTTTAGCGTTGGCTATTTCCGCTGCAGCACTCGCTTTTACCTCCGCCGCCCTGGCCGATGACCCCAAAGAGGGTGGCGTGGTTAACACCATTATCCAGCCGGAACCGCCCGGCCTGGTGCTGGGCATGGTTCAGAATGCGCCCACGCGCACCGTGTCGGGGAATATCTACGAAGGCCTGTTGCGCTATACCACCGACCTAGAACCCATGCCGCAGCTGGCGGAGTCATGGGAGGTCAGCGACGATGGCCGTACCTACACCTTCCATTTGCGTGAAGGCGTTACCTGGCACGATGGCGAAGCTTTTACCGCCGATGACGTCGTGTTCTCCGCCGATGTCTTCCACCGTGAGTTGAACCCCAGCGCCCGCGCCGTGCTGCAGCACGTGGAGAGCATCGAAGCCACGGACGACCACACCGTCGTATTTACTCTGACTCAACCCTTCGGCCCTTTCCTGCTCTCCTTTGAAGCGGGCACTTTTACCATGGTGCCTGAGCACCTGTATGCGGGTACCGATTTCCGCAATAACGAGCACAATGATCACCCCATCGGCACCGGCCCGTTCAAGTTCGACAACTGGGAACGCGGCACGGTGATCGAACTGGTTAAGAACGAAGAGTATTACGAAGACGGCCTGCCCTACCTGGACGGCGTTAACTGGCACGTCATCCCCGACGGAGCCTCCCGCGCAGTAGCATTCGAGAACGGCACCATTGATGTGCTGCCCAGCGGTACCGTCGAGAACTTCGATATTCCCCGCCTGGCCGAGATGGATAACGTCTGCATGACCGAAGAGGGCCATGAGTACTTCAGCCCCTTCGCCATGCTGTGGATGAATAACCGCGAAGGCCCCACGGCGGATAAACGTTTCCGTCAGGCGGTCATGTACGCCATGGATCGCGAGTTCGCCAAAGATGTGTTATGGAACGGCCTGGGTAATGTGCCGCTCTCCGCCTTTGGCTCCAATGCGCGCTTCCAGAACGACGACCTGGAACCCTACGATCACAACCCCGAACGCGCCCGTGAGCTACTGGATGAAATGGGCTACGACGGCGAAGAGATCACTATTCTGCCGCTGCCCTATGGGGAAACCTGGACGCGCTGGGCCGAAGCCGTGCAGCAAAACCTGCGCGAAGTGGGTATTAACGTTGAAACCCAAGCCACCGATGTGGGCGGCTGGAACCAGCGCCTGGGCGATTGGGATTACGATCTCGCCTTCACCTATCTCTACCAGTACGGCGACCCGGCCCTGGGTATTTCACGCACTTACCTTTCCGACAACATCGCCAAGGGTTCGCCCTGGAATAACGTGGAAGGCTACGAAAACGAGCGTGTCGACGAGCTGTTTAACGAGGCCGCCACGGCATTCCCCGATGCAGAGCGCGAAAAACTCTATCGTGAAGTGCAGGAAATCCTGCACGAAGACGTGCCCGTTGGTTGGCTGATGGAGCTGGGCTTCCCGACGCTCTACCGTTGCGATGTGCAAAACCTGGTCACCTCCGGCGTAGGGGTTAACGACGGCTTTAAAGATGCCTGGCTAGACCGCTAGGGCTTAGCCATACCCAGGCGGTCGACACCGCCTGGGTGTTTCAGCTACATCAGGAAGGTGTCTATGGTTTACGCTCGCTTAATTGCCATGCGGCTTTTTAAAGCCGTTATCGTTCTGTTTTTGATCGTTATTTTCAATTTCCTCCTGATTCAAATGGCCCCCGGCGACCCGGCGGCTATTTTGGCTGGGCAAGCGGGCGCTGCCGATCAGGAGTTCCTCAACCAGTTGCGCGAGCGATTCGGCCTTGATCAGCCAATGTACGTGCAGCTGTGGCGCTATATATCGGGTATTGCCATGCTCGATTTCGGCTACTCCTACCGCTTGGGTGTCCCGGTGTTTGATCTGATCATGGATCGTTTACCTGCCACCCTACTGCTCACCGGCACCGCTTTTGTACTTTCGCTGGTGCTGGGCATCGTGGCGGGTTCCATGGCCGCGGCAAGGGTTAAAAAACCCTCTGGCTCGCTGATTATGGCGCTGGCGCTGGTGTTCTACGCTACCCCGCTGTTCTGGGTAGCCCTGATGTCGGTGGTGGTGTTCTCGGTCTACCTGGGCTGGCTGCCCGCCTACGGGCTTTATACCGTCGGGGCCGATCACACCGGGTTTGCGCTGATGCTCGATGTTGCCCAACACCTGGTGCTCCCGGCAACCACACTGGCGCTGTTCTTTATGGCGATTTACACCCGTATGACACGTACTTCAATGCTGGATGCCGCTCAGCAGGATTACGTCAAAACCGCCCGCGCCAAAGGCTTGAAGCCCAGCATTATCCAGCGTCGTCATGTGCTGCGTAACGCGCTACTGCCCATTATTACCCTGGCAGGCCTGCAGGCGGGTCAGATGGTCGGCGGGGCCATCCTGACCGAAACCGTGTTTGCCTGGCCGGGCATCGGCCGACTGATGTTTGAAGCCCTTGAGCAACGTGACTACAACCTGCTGCTGGGTATTTTCTTCTTCTCGGCGGCCTTGGTGATTGTCTTCAACATCATCACCGATTTGGTCTACAGCCTGGCTGATCCACGTATCAAGAAGGGGGCCGCATGAGCTTTTTCGCACGCTTCGCGCAAAACCGTGGCGCCCTGGTGGGCCTGATCATTCTGCTGGTCATTATCGCCATGGCGATACTGGCCCCGCTGCTGTTTCCGGAATCGCCCTGGCGCATGGTTCAGCGGCCTTTTTTGCCGCCGCTCTCCCAGGATGGCTTTCCCCTAGGCACCGACACCATGGGCCGCAACGTGGCATCCGGCTTGATGCACGGCGCCTGGGTATCGCTATTGATCGGGCTGGTATCCACCAGCGTGGCACTGCTGATTGGCGTTCCCCTAGGGGCGATTGCAGGCTACTACGGCGGCATCATTGATGATGTATTGATGCGCTTTACCGAGTTCTTCCAGACCATCCCCAACTTCGCGCTGGCAATTGTGTTGGTAGCGATTATGCAACCCAGCATCACCTCGATTGTGCTGGCGATTGCGATTGTCAGTTGGCCGCCGGTGGCCCGCTTGGTTCGCGCCGAGTTTATGTCGCTGCGCAACCGCGAGTATGTCGAAGCCGCGCGCCTGGTCGGCCAGTCCAACACCACGATCATTCTGCGTCAGATTCTGCCCAATACGCTGTCGCCGATTATCGTACTGGCCTCGCTGATGGTCGCCACCGCGATTTTGCTGGAGTCGGCGCTGTCGTTTCTGGGTTTGGGCGATCCTAACGTGATGTCCTGGGGTTATATGATCGGCGCGGCGCGCACGGTGATTCGTCAGGCGTGGTGGCTAAGCTTCTTCCCGGGCGTGGCGATTCTGCTCACCGTGCTGGCGTTAAACCTGGTGGGTGAAGGGTTAGACGATGCCTTGAACCCCAAACTATCCCGCGAGCGCTAAGGACTTTATATGCCTATTACAGAGAATCAATCGGCTGACACCGTCCTCAGCATTCGCAACCTCAACATTGCACTCCCCAAAGGAGCAGATCGCGCCCTGGCGGTGGAGGACGTTAGCTACGACGTGAAGCGCGGCGAAATCATGTGCGTGGTGGGCGAGTCCGGTTCCGGAAAATCGATGGCCGCTAACGCCGTGATGGGGCTGCTGCCCAAGGGCGTGAACGCCACCCAGGGCGAGATACTCTTTGAAGGGCAGGATCTACTTGCCCTGTCGGAAAAACAGCACCGCGCCCTGCGTGGGCTAAAAATCGGCATGATCTTCCAGGAGCCAATGACTGCCCTGAATCCGCTGATGCGGGTAGGCGCACAGATTGCCGAGGTGTTCGAGGCCCACGGCCAGTTCAACCCCAAAGAGCGCCAGGCCCGCGCCCTGGAACTGCTGATCGAAGTGGGAATTCCACAGCCGGAGAAGGCCATTCGCGCCTACCCGTTTGAGCTTTCCGGCGGCCAGCGCCAGCGGGTGATGATCGCGATGGCGCTGGCGCTAGAGCCCATTCTGCTCATTGCCGACGAACCCACCACGGCGCTGGATGTCACCACCCAGGCGCAGATTCTTGAGCTGATTCGCGACCTGCAGCAGCGGCGCGGTATGTCGGTGATGTTTATCACCCACGACTTTGGCGTGGTGGCCGAAATCGCCAATCGCGTCTGCGTCATGCGCCACGGCAAGATCGTCGAGCTGGGTGACGCCAAGTCGGTGCTTGAGAACCCGCAAGACGCCTATACCCAAGCGCTGATTGCCGCGATTCCCAGCAATGCGGTGCCGCCCCACCGTGAGACCAGCCAGGTCGCCCCGCTGCTGGAGATCAAGCAGCTCAATAAGGTCTTTCGCTCTCGGGGCGGCTGGCTCAAACCTGCTCGCGAAGTGCATGCGCTTAACGATGTTTCGCTCACCCTGGCGCGGGGAGAAACCGTGGGCATCGTAGGCGAATCCGGCTCGGGCAAGTCCACCCTTGGCCGCTGTGTGGTGCGCTTGGAGCACCCCGATAGCGGCGAGCTGCTATTGGATGGGGTGAACCTTTCCCAGCTCAAAGGCGATGAGCTACGCCGTGAGCGCCACCGGGTGCAGATGATCTTTCAAGACCCCTACGCCTCGCTCAACCCACGCACCAAAGTGGGCATGGCAATTGCTCAGGGGCCGATTGCCAACGGCACGCCCAAAGCCGCGGCGCTTAAACAAGCGGGCGAGCTATTAGACATGGTGGGCTTGGGCGCCAGCGCCGTGGAGCGCTTCCCCCACGAGTTTTCCGGCGGTCAGCGCCAGCGTATCGGTATTGCCAGGGCGCTGGCGCTCAACCCCGAGCTGATCGTGGCGGATGAAGCCGTTTCAGCCCTGGATGTTTCGATCCAGGCCCAGGTGCTGGAACTGCTGGAAGAGTTGAAGCAGCGGCTTTCGCTCTCGCTGCTGTTTATCACCCATGACCTACGCGTTGCGGCCCAGGTTTGCGACCGCATTGTGGTGATGCAGCACGGTCGCATTGTTGAGCAAGGCAGCGCCGAGCAGATTTTTCTTGATCCGCAAGAGACGTATACCCAGGATCTGCTCAGGGCGATTCCCGGCCGTGAGGCCCCCGTGGCGGCCACTGCGTAAATTGTTTAATGGTAAAAAGGATACCCAATGCAAATAACCCTGGAGGCGCTGCGCGCTATTGTGGGCCCGGCCCATGTATTGACCGGCGACGATGTACACAGCCGCCGCGTGGACTGGATGACCGGAGCGCCCTGCCAAGCCGGGGCGATCGTTCGCCCAGCGGATACCGAGCAGGTCGCTGCCGTGATGCAGACTTGCTACGCCGTGCAGCAGCCGGTGGTCACCCACGGCGGCTTAACCGGGTTGGTGCACGGCGCAGAAGCTAGCCCCGATGAGCTAGTGATTTCCCTGGAACGGCTAACCGCGATCGAAGAAATAGATCAAGTGGGCGGCACCCTCACCGTACAGGCAGGCGCTCCGCTGCAGCGGGTTCAAGAAGCGGCGAAAGAGGTTGGCCTACAGTTCCCGCTGGATCTGGGCGCTCGGGGTAGCTGCACCATTGGCGGCAATATCGCCACCAACGCAGGCGGCGTGCGGGTGATTCGGTACGGCATGATGCGCCAGCAAGTGCTCGGCCTGGAGGCGGTGATGGCCGATGGCCGGGTGGTCAGTTCCATGAACCACATGTTGAAAAACAACGCCGGTTTCGATTTAAAGCAGCTTTTTATCGGTAGCGAAGGCACCCTGGGGATTGTGACCCGCGCAGTGCTGCGCCTGCAGCCACCTACCCCAAGCGAGCAAACGGCGATGGTGGCCTGCCCCTCGTTTGAGGCACTTACCGGGCTGCTCAGCCATATGGGCAAAGCGCTTGGCGGAGGCCTCGGCGCTTTTGAGGTGATGTGGCAAAACCACTACCGGCTGCTCACTGAAACCCTGGGCCGCCACACTCCGCCGATTGCCACCGAGCATCCGTTTTATGTGATCATTGATTCCCTGGGCAGCGATGCCGAGCGCAATGCCAACCAGTTTAGCGAAGCATTAGAAAGTGCGTTAGAGAGCGAGCTGATTGTCGATGCGGTGATCGCGCAGTCGACTACCCAACGCGATGGACTATGGGCGATTCGTGAAGATATCGAGGGGCTGGTCAAGGGCCTTGCGCCGGTGCTTACCTTCGATGTCAGCCTGCCGATTGCCGATATGCAGCGTTACACGGATGCCTTGGAAGCGCAGCTAACCCAGCGCTGGGCAGAGGCGAAACTGGTGGTATTTGGCCATCTCGGCGATGGCAACCTGCATATTTCCGTTAGCGTGGGGAGTGCTGAGATCGAAGTTCGGCGAGAGGTTGAAGCCATGGTTTACCAGCCGCTAGCCACACTGGGCGGTTCAGTCTCCGCAGAACACGGCATTGGCCAGGAGAAGCGGCCATGGCTGAGCACCTGTCGCTCCAGCGCCGAGATCGAGCTGATGCATACCCTCAAGCAAGCGCTCGACCCACTTAATCTATTGAACCGCGGTAAAGTACTCCAATAAACATTTTAAGTTAAACATTCATTGTGTTTTCAGGAATCAACATGTCCCGTTACCCCGAGCACTTAACTGGCGAAGGCCCGCATAACCCCTTCCCAGGCATCAAAGTATTAGAGCGCCGCATTGGCAAGGAGATCCCCCACCGGCTGGGCTCAAACGAAGGCCTGGATATGCCCCACCGCGCCCTGCGCGATCACTTTGGCGATGCCCTTGCCGAACACGTTTACTGCTACGGCGATGCCGAAGCGCTGGGCGTGCGCCAGCGCTTGAGTGCTCAGCAAGGTATTCCGCTGGAAACGCTGTTGGTAGACGCCGGCGCTGACAGCTTGATCGCTCTGGCCCTGCGCACTACCTGTATGCCCGGTGAAACGGTGGTCTGCACGGCGGGTACCTACCCCACCTTTGGCTATTTCGCCAAAGGCCAGGGCTGCCGCCTGATCGAGCCCAGCTATTTTGAAGCACCGGGCGTGCTGGCCCCCGATCTGGAAGCCCTGGCAGCAACGGCGCATCAGGAAAGCGCGCGGCTGGTGTATCTGGCCAATCCGGATAACCCCAGCGGTCATCTACATAGCGACAATGCCATCCTCAAGCTGCGCGAAGCGCTGCCCGAAACATGCTGGTTGCTGCTGGACGAAGCCTATGGGGACTTCCGCGACGATGCCAACAGCGAGTTCGCTGGTAAAGCCATACCAGGGGTCATTCGCCTGCGCACGCTCTCTAAAGCCCACGGCTTGGCGGGGCTGCGCATTGGCTACGCCATCGCTGCCCCTGAGGTTCTGGCGATGATGATGAAAGTGCGTATTCACTACGCGGTATCGTCATTGACCCTGGCCGCCGCCGAAGTGGTGCTCGACCACCCTGACGAGGTTCACCAACACGTTACCGATGTAAAAGCCCGCCGTGAGCAGTTGGCGGAGCACTTTCGCGCCCTAGGGGCCGATGTGTTGCCCAGCGCCACCAACTTTATCGGCATCCGCCTGCCCAGCGCCGACCTCGCCGCCGAGGTACACCAGCAGCTACTCGCCGAAGGCGTTTTAGTCGCTAGACTCGCGCACCCTGAGCTGGCCAATGTGATACGGATTACGGCGGTGCAGGCAGCTCTGGAGCCGGGGAGATTGGCGGCTCTCGAACAGGCTATTAAAGAAAACGCCTGATTCAATGGGTAAATCTGCTCAGTAGGTGCGAGGGCAGGTTGGAGCGAGGGTCTTTTGTCATGGATGACAAAAGTAGCGCCCATGGACGGGTTCACAGCGCCCTCGCGGAAACCTGCCCTCGCACCGCTACATGCTGATTACCCGCCAGAATACTCCTAAGGCGTTAACCAATGCCTGAAATCATCCAGCTCGCCGCGCACCACCTGACGATATAGACCCTGCAGTTGAGCAGTGACGCTGTCGGGGCTGATGGGTTCGTTGACGGGCGGTGCGCCAGCACGTCCACCAATACGGCGGCCATCCAGTTCCCGAAGCGGGAGTATTTCGGCGGCGGTGCCGGTTAAAAATGCCTCATCGGCGGTATACAGCTCGTCGCGGGTTATCCGTCGCTCGCGCACCTCAATACCCAGCACTTTTTGCGCCAGTTGAATCACGCTATCCCGAGTGATGCCTTGCAGGCAGGAGGTCACTCCCGGGGTATGCAGCACGCCATCGCGGAGCAAGAAGACGTTCGCCGCTGAGGCTTCAGCCACATAGCCTTCCGGATCGAGCATGATGGTTTCATCAAACCCGGCTTTGATCGCCGTATTCAACGCCAGTATCGAGTTGACATAGTGGCCGTTGGTTTTTGCTCGGCACAAGCTGATATTGACGTGATGGCGCGCCCAGGAAGAGGTCAGCGCGCGCAAGCCGTGGGTGGCGGCCTGGGGTGAAATGTAGGGGCCTAGATCCCACGCGGCCACCATCACGTGAGTGGTTAATCCTTGGGCGCGTAGTCCTAAACCTTCTGCACCAAAAAACACGGTAGGTTTCAGGTAGGCATTGCTCAGGCCGTTTTTGGTCAGGCACTCGCGCTGGGCATCGATAAGCTCAGCTTCACTAAACGGCAGCGGCATATCCAGTGAATGAGCGCTCTCTGCCAAGCGGCGGGTATGTTCAGCAGCACGAAATAGATGCGTACCGCTGGGGCCAGCGTAGGCGCGCACGCCCTCAAAACAGCCCATGCCGTAATGTAGCGTATGGGTGAAGACATGCACCTTGGCGTCCCGCCAGGCGCGCCATTCGCCGTCCTGCCAAATCCAGCCGTCGCGATCATAAAGCGGTGTCATTGTTTGCGTTGCTCCCACTGTTGGCACCAGTCATCGATCAACGTCTGCTGGTGCGGTTGCAGGGCCTGGTAGCCCCAAGCGGCAATTTCATCGTTTTGCGGATCGGGCACAGCAATGGCACTGCCCGCCAGGGTTTGGATCACCGCGTGGCCGCAGAGCGGCACATAGCCTTCCGAATAGCCGCCTTCGTGAATAAATACCAGCTTGCCTTCACAGCAACGCTCGGCCAGCGCTTTAAGCTGGGCGGTCATGGTGGCGAACGCCTGGCTATTGAGCAGCATTTTGCCTAAGGGATCCTTAGCGCAGGCGTCGTAACCGCAGGCCACCACGATGAGTTCGGGCTTAAAGGCTTCCAACGCGGGCAGCACCAGTTTTTCCATGGCGTAGGCGTAGGCGCCCAGGCCACAGCCCGGTGGCAGCGGCAGATTGAGATTAGCGCCCAGGCCTGCTCCTTCGCCTTGTTCGTCAAAGCTGCCGGTTTCCAGCGGGTAGTTTGCGGCTTGATGAATTGAAAGGGTCAACACATCGGGCTCGTCATAAAACGCCGCCTGCTGGCCGTTGCCGTGGTGAACATCCCAATCGAGTATCGCCACACGGTTAACCTGCCCCAAGGCCCGAGCGCGCATCACCGCCACGGGGATATTGCCCAGTAGGCAGAACCCACGACCTTGATCGGCTTCGGCATGGTGCCCCGGTGGGCGGCATAGGGCATAGGCGTTGCTCACCTCGCCCTGCGTCACAGCTTCAACGGCGGCAATGGCCAGCCCTGCGGACTGCGTGGCCGCCGCCCAACTGCCGGGCATGTAAGGTGCACAGTCGCCGCCGTTGCCGCCCCGGGCTTTATCCCCTGTCTGCAGTTCATCCAGGTAACGCGGGGTGTGAAAACGCAGCAGGTCAGGAAGCGAAGCGGCGGGTGGTTTCACCACGTTCAGCTCATCAATCAGCCCGCTGACTTCAAGAATGTTCTTCAGCCGTCGTTTGCTTTCCGGGCTTTCCGAGGCGGCCTGGGGCTGTAAAAATTCACCGGGCGCGGAAAATACCCCAATCGCGCCCAAATCGTGCCAAAAGCAGCGTTCATGCCAGTAGAAACCGGTTCTGCTCATGCCGTAAAACCCTTCATAAAGGCGGTCAGATTGGCACTTAGATGCTCAGTGGGGTAACCGCCTTCCTGAACAATCACCGTGGGCAGCGAGAGGGCCGCCAAGAGCTTGCCCACCTCGATAAAAGCCTCGGTTTCCACGGTAAGCCCCGCCAGGGGATCATCTTTATGGGCGTCCAAACCTAGCGCTACCACCACGGCATCGGGCTCGTAGCGCTGCAGGTGATCAATTAGCACTGCCAGGGCGTCGAGATAGACCTCCCCGTCGCTGCCTACCGGCAAGGGCAGATTAACGTTAGCGCCTACCCCCTCTTCATCGCCCTCTTCATCAGCGCCGCCCCAAAAAAACGGATAGAAATCACTGGGGTCGGCGTGCAGCGAGCCTGTCCAGACATCACTGCGGTGATAGAAAATATCTTGGGTGCCGTTGCCGTGATGCAGATCCACATCGATGATCGCTACTTTGGCGAAGCGTTCGCGCAGCACCGTGGCGGCCAGCGCTGAATTGTTCAGCAGGCAAAAGCCCCCGGCGCGCTCAGGCCCGGCATGGTGTCCAGGCGGGCGGCACAGTGCGTAGGCCGTTGGCGCTCCATTCAGCACCTCTTCTGCCGCCGCTTCGGCGCTAGCGGCTGAGGCCAGCGCGCCTTGAAAACTGGTGGCGCTTAGCGGGCAGGCCATATCGTGCAAATGCCAGCCCGCTTGCCCAATCGGGTGGCGCGGGTAGTGGTAGCCACCGCCGCAGGGGTGAATATTGGGCGCCACCACTTCCGCCGCATTGGGCAGCGCCTGCCAGCGAGCGTAAATGGTGTCCAAAAAAGTGAGGTAGCGCGGCGTATGGATCTGTTCCAGGCGCTTGCGCAGCGTAGGCGAATCCGCCTTGTTGGGTGTGATCAGCGTAAGCCCTGCACTGGCCAAACCTTGGCTAAGCAGCTCGGCGCGCACAGGGCCTTCCGGCGAAGACGCAGGCTGGCCACGCAGCAGAAAGGTCGGCGGCGCATGCAACGCCTGATCAGGGTGATAAAAACACTTCATGGGTCGCAGTCCTTAGCTAAATTACAGCAGTGACGGAATCCAGGTAGAGAGCGCCGGAAACGCCGCCAGCAACACAATCACCACCAGAAACGACACGTAAAACGGCAGCGATGCCACGATTGCCCGTTCATAAGGCACCTCGGCTATTCGCGCGGCGGTCATTAACGTCATCCCCACTGGCGGTGTCACGTTGGAGATATTGAGCACCACGATCATCAGGATCGCGAAGTGGAGCGGGTCAAAGCCCAGCTGGATCATCGCTGGCACCAGCACCGGCGCAATGACTACCAGTGCGGGCAGCACATCCATCACCGTGCCAATCACCAAGAGTAGCAGACACACCAGCATCAGTTGCACAAAGGCCGCATCGCTGAAAGTGGTGATGATACTGGCCGCATCCCTGGCTATCCCTGAACGGGTGACAAACCAGCCCAATACCGCCGAGGTTGCCAGTAGAAAAAACACCACGCCGGAGAAGCGCACCGTGGTCACCAGCGCATCCCATATTTTGCGCCAGGTAAGATTACGGTAGAAGACCACGCCAATCACGATGGCGTAAACCGCCGCAAAGCCCGAGGCTTCGGTAATCGTGGTGAGCCCCGAGAGAATCCCGCCGAGAATAATCAGCGGCACCACCATGGCGGGCAGAGCCATCACAAACGACATCACGGCCATCTTAAACGGCGTCGGCGCCTGTTTCGGGTAGTTGCGCTTCCAGGCTAAAAAGAAGCTGACACCCAGCAGCGCCAGCGCCATCAACAGGCCGGGAATAATGCCACCGGCAAACAGGTCAATCACCGAAATATCGCGCAGCAGCGTGGCGTACACCACCATCACCACGCTCGGGGGAATAATCGGCCCGATGATGGAAGAACAGGCGGTCACCGCAGCGGCGTATTCGGCATCGTAGCCCTGCTTTTTCATCTCAGGAATCATGATCTTACCGATGGCGACGGTATCGGTGACCGCCGCGCCGGTGAGACCTGCAAAGAACACCGAGACCGAAATATTGACGTGGGAGAGTGACCCGCGCACCCTGCCGAACAGCGCATTGTTGAAGGCGATCAGCTTGTGGGTCAGCCCGCCCTGGTTCATCAGCTCAGCGGTGAAAATAAAGTAGGGCACGGCAATCAGCAGAAAGCCCGAAACGCCGGAGAACATGCGATCAGCGATGATGCCGAGCATCCTCTCCCCTCCCATGGCAAAGCCACCCGCCAAACCCGACATGGCCATCACCACGGCTACCGGCGCGCCGATAAACAGCAGCACGACAAACGCAATAATTGCAGGGGTCATGAGCGACGCTCCCCATCAGTGGTGTCGATGAGTTCACCAATCAGGTCCTGCTCATCAATGAAGTGTTCCAGCAGAGCAAAGCCTTGCACAAGATGCAGCAGCATCATGACGCCGCTGATGGGCACCACTATTGCGGTGAACTTACTAGGGATTTGGATTTGGTCGGAAACCATGTAGACCTGGGTGGCGCTGGTGAAATAGCCCCAGCCGTACCAAGTGAGCATTAGTGCAAACAGTCCAATGACTGCCAAACACAGCCCGGCAGCCACTTGCACCATCACACGGGGCAAACTGCGAACCAGCAATGTCATGGCGACATGTTCGCCGTAGCGCAGCGAAATCGTCATGGAGAGAAAGCCGATCCAGGGCAGAAACAGCCGCGCCAGCGAGTAGGTCCAGCTAAGCGTGCTGCCGGTGATCAGCTTGTAGAGAAACGCAGTGAACGAGATGCCCAGCATCGCCAGAATACAGCCCACACACACCACGATAGCCACCTGATTGACGAGGTCGCTCACGCGGCGCAAAGGAGTTAAAACGCCCATGGTTTTTCCTCACGCTGGGGCCTCACATCGCCCCAGCGTTTATCGTTCGCTAACCGTTATTGGCCCCGGCTTTATTGGCCATAAATGCGGTAGTCGTCTTCTGCCAACTGTTGTCCGACACGTTCAACTTCGTCAAGCAGCCCCTGTACGCGGGCTTCGTCCATGCCGAAGTCATCGACGATCCACTCTTGCCAAGCGGGACGGGCAATTTCCGCCATCCGCTCGCGCTCAGCGTCGGGCATCAGGTAGCACTCTTCAAAGCGTTCACAGGACTCCACCCAACTAGCGGTAGCCAGGGCACCAGACATACCGTGACTTAACTGGATCGCTTCCCGCGCGGAGCTGATCACCGCCTGCTGATGTTCTTCGGGCAACGATTGGTACCACGACTCGCTGACTACCCAGGGGGCGCTGTTATACACATGCCCGGTGAGCGTGGTGTAGTCGGTGACCGCATCAAAGTTGAAGGTGGTGTTGAGCACCGGCGCATTGAACTGCCCATCGGCAAGACCGGTTTCCAACGCAGTGATTAGCTCGCCCCAGGGCAGCGGAGTGGCCGAAGCACCTAACGATTGCATTATCGCCACGTGAGCAGGGTTCTCTTCGGTGCGAATATTCAGACCTTCTAAATCTTCGACGGTTTTTATTAGGCGCACGTTATTGGTGAAGGCGACAAAACCACCGCCATCATCGAAGGTGCCCAAGTAGCGCAAATCGGCGTCTTCGATGGTGCCGGACATAAAGTCGGCGAACCACTCGCTATCAAAGAAGCTCCATGCCTGCCGCCAGTTGGTGAACAGAAACGGTGCCGTGACGACTTGATAGTCTTCGTAGAAGGATGACATCGCCCCCGCAGACATAATCGTCGACTGTAGCGTTCGTCCGCCCTGCACTTCCGAGCCGTTCTCCACCTCGGAACCTAGCTGGCCGCCACCGAAGATGGTGACCTCAAGATCCCCATCGGTGCGCGCCTCTACCAGGTTTTTGAAGTGCACCAGCGCCGGATAGATTTCGTTATTGCTCATATCCTCGGGCAGTTGCGTGGCGATCACCATTTCATAGGATTGCGCTTGGGCATTGGCGCTGGCGATAGCCAACGGGAGCGCTGCCAGGGCGGCGATAAATACGGTTTTTTTAGCGTTCATAACACACCTCGTTTTGATTATTGGTCGGTCTTCGTTATGAGTGACGTGGCTACCCATCGGTTAGCGATGATGTTGTTGTTATGGCAGTCGTTATGACTGTTCGGGCAGCGACTCCCACACTTCTATCGCAGCGGCTAAATCTTCCAGCGAAGCACCTACCGATTTGAATAGCGTGATGGCGTCCGGTGTGGAGCGCCCCGATTTAGTCCCTGCTAGCACCTCAGCAAGCTCCGCCTGAATCTGGTCGAACTGGAATTCGCCCTCTTCAATGGCTTGCAGGATGTCGCCCGCTTCGCCTTTGGCACCGGCGTAGGTATCCACAAACACCTCTGAGCGGCGCAGACACAGCGCATCGGTCTCGCGCATTTGCGGCCGAAACGCCCCGATCAAATCCAGGTGAGTGCCAGGTGTCAGCCACTCGCCTTTAATCAGCGGCTGGGTGGAGAGCGTTACGCAGCTGATGATGTCCGCCTCAGCGACAGCATCCGCTAGTTCTTCCACTACGTGAGTTTCGAATCGTTCGGCGTACTCGTCGGCAATCGCCGCCGCTTTGTTGGGATTACGGCCCCAGATCAGTACGCGTTTGATGGGGCGTATGCTGGCGTGGGCCTCGATCACCATGGGCGCCAACTTGCCGGTACCCACCACCAGCAGCGTTTCTGCGTTCTCATTGGCCAAAGCCTGAGCGGCCAGCGCGGAGGCTGCCGCCGTGCGACGCCGGGTTAGCTCACTGCCATCGATACACGCCAGCGGCTGGCCGTGTTTGCCCTCGCTGAGCAAATAAAGCCCAGAGATCGCCGGGATACCGTGGTCGGCGTTTTGCGGAAACACGTTGACCATTTTTACGCCGATATAGCCCGCCGCTTCCCAGGCGGGCATTAGCAGCATAGTGGCTTCGCCATCCGGCCGGTGCATCGCGTGGTGATGGCGGGGAGGAGACTCCACGCCGTTCACGAACGTCGTGTGTAGCCGCTTGATCAAGCCATCCCACGTCAGGTGGCGCGTGACCTCTTCGGCAGAAACAACCTGCATATCAGGCCTCCGGCAGCGCGGCTACCACCATAATTTCAACTTTCCACTCGGGCTTGGCGAGCTGGGCTTCAAGCGCGGCACGCACCGGCGGACGACCGGGCACGACCCAGGCATCCCAAGCAGCGTTCATTTGGTCGAACTCCGCCATGCTGGTGACCCAGATTTGCGCTGAGATCAAATGCTCTTTCGAGGTGCCCGCCTGGGCCAGCAGTTGATCGATACGCGCCAGCACCTGCTCGGTTTGGCCGCGCATATCCGCCGTGGCATCAGGTGGAACCTGGCCAGCCAGATAAACGGTGCCGTTGTGAATCGCCACTTGGCTCATACGTGCATTGCTGTCTTGGTAGGTAACGCCCATGGTGTTTTCCTTGAAAGAGGTTGTGTTGATTTAAAAGGGATCATCAAAGACTAGTGCGCTCGCCGACAAATTACTTGCCCGACACTGCGGTAGATTTGCCCGCAAGTCATGCAGGCAGTTTTCAGGAAGAAGCCATTTACTGAAAGCGGCTATCTGGGAGGTATGGCTATCTAAGAGAGGGTCTATCTATCAGACGAAGGAGAGACTTCAAAATAGCGCCGATAAGCGCGGGAGAAACTGCCCTGATCGCGAAAGCCCACCAGCATAGCGATATGCCCCAGGCTCAGCGTGCTATGGCGAACCAGCGTACGGGCGTGCTCTAGGCGCCTGCGCTGTACATACGCCAGCGGCGTCACGCCAGTTAGCTCACGAAAGCAGCTGTGGAAGTGCCCTGGGCTCAAGGCACATAGGGAGGCTAGCTGCTCCACGCGGATCTCATCAGCCAGATGTTGATCCAGCCAGGCATCCAAACGAGCAAGGTCGAGGCGTTCGCTAATACAGTGCTGGCCCAACTGCCCAACCGCTGCGGGAGTCGCGTCATGCAGATACATGGTCAGCGCGCGTAGCAGCAGAATAGCTATTTCATTCTGCAGCCCAGGGCACTGCTCAAGCTGATTGGCCAAGGCGTGAGTGAGCTGGTTTAACGCGGGAGGGACGCTGAAAAAGCGCGGTTTATCGAAGAGGCGCTCAATCTCGCTGCCTTTCTCAAGCGACGCTAACTGGGCAACGGGTATATCCAACACCAAGGTACGGTTGCTGCCATCGCCCTGGTACTCGTGGTGGCGCGACGAAGGAATCAGACACCCACGGCGGGCGGTCACCCTTTCCCCGTGCCCCTCCATCGAGAGCTCCGTAACGCCACAGGTAGCCAGAATAAGTTGATGGAAGTCGTGGGTATGGGCCACCTGTTCTTGGGCTAAGTTGCGGCTGTGCAGCTCAAAAAGGGCCATGGAAGGTTACCGTATTTCGTCGAATGCTGTTTCAGCACTATAAAACGGCTAGGCAACAAAAAGCGAGGGAGCCGTCCACTGTGTACAAACACTCAGCTTGATGGGTGCAAGCTGGGTACTGGCTGTCATCCGCCAGTCATGGACTCAGGTTAGCGTGGCAATAAGCTGCCAAAAGAGTCCAAACAACATGCCACAGCGCCGACGCCCCTCTCTCAGCTCTCCTCTCAGTGACCAGGAAGTCGCGGCCCTAACGCAATTAGCCAACGGCAATGCCCTTCACCTGCAGCGTAAAGCCGACCGCGAGGCACGGCTGGCGTCAGCTTTAACGCTGTTTCACTCAGTGGCGTCAACGGCCGAGACGCCGCTGAGCGGTATGAAGATACTGATGATTTCGGATGTCTACTTCCCTCGCGTTAATGGCGTTTCCACCTCTATCGCCAGTTTTCGCGGTGCCCTTGAGCGTTTGGGCCACTCGGTCACGCTGATCTGTCCCGATTATCCCGTAGGCCAAGTGGACGAGCCGGGCGTACTGCGCATCGACTCGCGCCAGGTACCCGGCGACCCAGAGGATCGCATGATGCGCTATCGGGACTTGATCGCCCTGGCACCGCAGCTTGCCGCCGAAGCCTTTGACCTTATTCATGTCCATACGCCGTTTACCGCTCACTATGCCGGTGTAGCGCTGGGGCGTCGGCTCGGGCTTCCGGTGGTAGCGACCTACCACACCCTGTTTGAGGAGTATGTTCACCACTATATCCGCTGGCTTCCACGACGCTGGCTGCGACTTGCCGCGCGTCGTCTTTCAGTGCACCAGTGCCAGCAGCTCGCCGCCTTGGTCGCTCCTTCACGGGCAATGCAGGAAGCCCTTACCCGCTACGGCGTGACCACGCCCTCCACGGTCATTCCCACCGGTTTGTCGCTGGAGGCGTTCTGCCACCCTCAAGGAGCCCAGGATGATAGCGACTTTCGAGCCCACTACAATCTGCCTACAGATGCGCGCCTGCTGCTCTATGTAGGCCGCGCTGCCTTTGAGAAGAACATCGATTTTCTGATCGATATGCTGCCCAAGGTATTAGCCGAACACCCCACCGCCCGGCTGATCATTACCGGCGAAGGCCCGGCCCATGACTCGCTTGTCCGGCGCGCCCAGGAAGTTGGCGTGGCAGACGCCGTACTTTTCCTTGGCTATCTCGACCGCCACGGCCCACTGCAAGCCGCCTACCGCGCCGCCGACGTTTTTGTATTTGCATCACGCACGGAAACCCAAGGACTGGTGCTGCTGGAAGCAATGGCACTCGGCACACCGGTAGTTTCCACCGCAGCGATGGGCACACTTGATGTGTTAAAAGAGGGAGAAGGCTGCCTGATCGCCGAGGATAACCACGGCAACTTCGCCGCCAAGGTCAACCGCCTGCTAAGCGATAACACCCTGCGCCAACAGCTAGCCGAGCGCGCCCAAACCTACGCCGCTAGTTGGCACGAAGATGCCAAAAGTGCCGAGCTGGTTGCTCTTTATCGAAAGCTTACGGATGAGCGGTTGGCTAATGCGAGGAGGTAAGTGCCGGAATAGCCATTGACACTTTGTGGACACATTCAGACATTTCGGAGTGAAAAGCACAAATCGCAGACACAAAAAAAGGCACCTAAGTGCCTAATTTTAAAGTTGGTGCCGGTGGCCAGACTCGAACTGGCACACCCGTAAAGGCGGCGGATTTTGAAGCCTTAGCGCACCGTCTCACACTAGCACACTGCATTGATTTTAAAGAATTTTCACCACTAAAAATGCTCGTTTTGGCTCGCTAGAGCTAAGTTTTGTTGTCGCAATGTGGACACTTAGGGGCAATATTTTGTTAGGATTTATAGCCTACGTTAAGTTAGGCATTTGGAACGATGAAAAAAACCGCTTTGCTTGTTCTCCTGGTGCTATCCCCGCTCACGGCCAACGCTGATATCCACAAGTGCGTCATTAATGGCCATACCACCTACCAAGACACGCCATGCACCCAAGGTGCCGCCCCTCTTTCTGATGCAGGTACATTATCAACCCTACCGATCCCCGCACCTGCTGCCCGTTCATCTACTCCGCGTGTTTCTCAGCCTGCACATCGATCCCAGTACAGTCGAAGTAATCGCAACTACCAATCAACCACTGAACGGCGTAACGCCGAGGTAAGAGCAGCAGCAAGGGGAGTCGTGATTCCTGGTATGAGTGAACGCCAAGCTATCAACATACTCGGTCAGCCTTCTAGCACCTCTACACGCACTTACGGGGGCAGCCTGTGTCGTTATCTCTATTGGGATGGAAGCCGCCCTTTTCAGGACGGTCGGCATTCGGTGCGGATATGCAATGGTGAGGTTTCAAGTTATGACGGCAACTAACCCAATTGCCACATGAACATATTTTTAATTTCAATTTTCAAAAGTTTTCTAAAAGCTTTTATTCTAGACTCATTTTCTATTTCTTCTACGCTTCTACCATTAACATTAATGTTAAATACTCCTCCATCAAACCCCATTATTAAAGCGTTAACACCATCACTAAAAACCACCTTACCTACTATGCTATACTTTGCTAAAAAAACTTTTAGAGCGACTAGCCACCTCATAAAAAAGAGCGAATGAACCCTAACTCTTTCAGCCGCAGCAAGACTTATAACCTTACTACAAACCTCAACTCTTTTATCATAAAGATCTTTGAAAGAGCCTGTACTCCCAGGACTTGTTTTAATAAAAGCAATTTTAAAAAAATCGTACCCAAACTTATTAAACATCAAACAGTAAGAAAAATCTGCATCATAATAAAAATCGACTTTTCTAGTTATATCCTTGCTTTCATCGACATATTCATCATCTTCCTGTGAATTCATAGCATTAGTGACATGAGACAAACTTTCTTCAAAAACTTTAGAAATAGAAATGAAATAATTATGTGTGAACCCAAGCCTCTTCCCTTCATAATCACAATAAACATTTAAAACTTTATCTGCAAGAGAGAGTTTTTCTCTAACATTATAAAAAATCTCGTTTTTGCGATTTATAAAAAACCTCGTTGGTCTTAATTTCTTATCATATTCAACCTTAAACATTTGCTCTGAAAAATCTTCTTTAGAACGCGTATCAACGAAATAATCTCCATATTCTTTTTTTAAATCATCGCTCATTAAGAAAGCTAACTCATCTTTAACACTTCTTATCAAGCCCTCATATTTTTCTAATGCATCTATCTTTATTTTGTCAAATCTCTCTGACTTCCATTTACTAATTACACCTAAGCCAGCCAAGGCAGCAACAATTATTGAAATAGAACTAAAAAAATCCGCGATATCCTTCACTTATTCCCCCTTTACCCACAATACCTTCCCCCTGGATACCATCTATCCACAACCCTTTGTGCTAGTTGGTACCCGTCCCTGTTTGCTTCAACCCGCGTCGCGCCCTCTCTATATCGGGGCTTATTTGGCCGCATGTTTCGTCTGTCTGATCGGTCATCAACCAAAGTGTGTATTTGGTGAACGCCTTGCTCACCTCAGCCAACAGCTTTCCAGACGGCCCGCTACGCCCCATCTCAATATTGATCAGAGTTTGCTTAGGCACGTCGATTAGATCGCAGAAAGCTTGGCGACCCATCTCCTCCGCTTCACGTATTTCTCTCACTTTTTTGCCAAGTTCGCTTGACATATATTTATTTCTGCCTATATTCGGATATAGATACTGTATTCAAATCTAGATACAAGCTAAACAGCTACTGATTTGAAGATACCACAACATGCCACAGCGAGCAGGTACAGCATGGAAACGAGCAACACGCCCCACGTCCCCGCACCCCAGGTGCCCGTCATGACGATAGAGCGTTTCTCCGAGCTAACTGGCCTTACCCCCGACACCGTGCGGGGCCAGCTTAACCAGGGGAATCTCCCGCTTATCAAAGTGGGTCGTCGTCGTCTCGTTAATGTCGCGCTCTTTACCGCTGAGTGCCTTCAATCGGAGGACTGGCACTAATGACCGCCTTTGCCCCTCTCGCCACGCTGGCGACACCCTGCACGCTGCTGGAGACCGATGGCCTCACCATCGCGACGCAAAAGCTCTTACTCGACGGAGAAAGCATCTCTGGTGGCGTGGTACTTCATCATCACATCGTTACCGCTGGCGGCTTCTTCTTCATCGACGTACCTGCCGCGCACATGCTCGCCCTCGACCTGGACGACGCCACCATCACCCGTATTACCGACACCGACCACGGCGAGCGTTACGGCATCTCTTTCAAGCATTACCACCAAGCCCTGGCCTACCTCGCCAAGCATTACGGCCTAGCCCAGGCCACCGACCGCGCCCCCGCACCTACCGACGCCTCCCCCCGTTCCTCGGTGATTGTGGTACCCGCGCACCTATCCACACCCCCACGGCTAACGCGCCAACCGTTATCCACAACGGCCTTTAGCCCCAACGGAGTTATGCACATGAGTAAAAAACAGCCCATCCGCGTCTTTCTCGATCCGGAAACCCACAGCCGCCACTTGATCCAGGCGGGCACCAACGGCCTGACGTCCTCGGCCCTCTCGGAACGCCTTATTGAATACGGCCTTGCCCAACTGGAGCGCGGCGACAAAGCACCGCTGGAAGCCCTTTCCCGTGCCGCCTCCCCCGCTCCCCACAGCAACGAGGCCTGATCCTGTGCCCCCTGCCCGTCATCCGTCGCCCTTCGGTCGCACGGCGTACTTAGCCCGCCCCGGCGCGGCTGTCATACCCGAGGCACGAGCGGTTGACAGCCGTGACGGGGTGGGCTGCCGTGCAGAAAGACCGAAGGGCCACGGAGGGCGGGTTGGGGCACCCCCCTGCCTCGATTCCCGAGCTCTGAGGGAGCGGGGCCAGCGGTGCCTCCACGGCAGGGACTATGCACGCGCCGCCACCTACTACGCCCAGGCCGAATACCTGGCACTAGTACAAAACGGCGTGACACCTGAAACCACTGAGCTATCCATTCTCGCGGACTACTGCTTAACCCAAGCCGCCAGAACCCAACGCTAACGAAAAGGAAACATCAACATGATCAACACCATTCAAGCCCACGTTATCGGTGCCTCTCGCTACAAAATGGATAACGGCGTCCAGGGCGCCAAAATTTCCATCATGCAAGCCGCCTCTGCCGAGAACGAAAACGCTATCGGCAATCAGGTCAGCGTCATGACAGCGCCCTATGACATTTTCGACCAGCTCCACGCCGCCGCCCCGCACATGCCCTGTGCCATGGAACTGGATATCGAACTCCGCACCTCCTCCGCGGCTGCCGGTGGCAAAACCGTGCTTCACGTACTTGCCGCCCGCCGACCCAACGCCACCGGTAGCCAGCCACAAGCGGCTACTAACAGCGACAAAAAATAGGATTCTTAGCCATGGACACAACAGAAATTAGCGGTCTGTGGCTCCTGGTTTATTGCGTCGGCCTCGTCCTTGCGTTCGGGATCGGCGCAATAAATGGGGGCCAACGATGAACGATCCGAGCCTTACGTTTGTTGTTGGCACCCTTTTCACGTCCTACGCCGTCGGTTGGGCGTTTGGACACATCATCTTGACCCTTAAACGCTTTATGGAGTCTGTCTCATGAAACTTAAAACCATCGCACAACACGTAAAACAAGCCGCTACCACCACACGCGGCAAAGTCGCTGGCGGTGCTGCTCTCGTCATGAGTTCTGCTACCGCTCTTGCGCAAACTGCCCCCGCCGGTGCAGAAGCAGCTTTCAGCGAGGTTCAATCTCAAGGGGCTGATATGGCGGGTTACGCATGGCCTGTCGTTGCTTCTATTACTGCCGCGTTAATCGGTATCAAGTTGTTTAAGAAGTTTGCTAACCGCGCTTCTTAATACCGCTTTAACAGGGATCAACCAAGGGGCGGAAACGCCCCTTTTTATATAGCGAGGGGAACATGATTAAAAAAGCCGTTTTATTAACTGTATCAGCGCCTTTTTTAATGGTGTTTTCTCAACCTTCTTATTCCGCATCAGGTATTTACTACCAAGCAGGAAGTATTGGCTCGCCAGCTTCTTCTCCTTCTGCTGCTTGTTCTGCTATTGGCCGTTCGGGCCCTGCCCCTACGGCGGCTGGCCTTTGGTGCACGGGAACTAATGAGATGGGGAATACGATTTACACCGCAAAAGTTACTTCTGGTTCTTGCGACTATACAGATTCTTATTGCAATACTGATCCTGATTATCCCGATTTATTAGCAAACAATCCGAATCTTTTACCCAAAAAAACCGACGAGCAATGCCAATCTGAAAACTCCGGTACTTATAACGGTTCGGCTTCCGCTGCTAATTATCTCGCTTCTGGTGGGTCTGTTAAAACGGCCGGTGGTGCCTGTACGGTTTCATCTGGCGGCGGTGTCACAGCTTGTACTGGCACTGACGATAACATTACTTGCTCGGTTCCTATTGAAGCATCTTCAACCGGTGAATATGGGGAGTATGTCGACGGGGAATACATTGAGTCCTTGGGCGATGGCGGTACTTTTTCTGTTGTTGATTTTAATACCCCTGAATATCTAGAACCGCTCCCTGGCGGCTGCTCTGACCCGTCTAGCTGCGTCACGATTGGCGACACGTCTTATTTAGTTGATTGGGATTCCGCGCCTGATTACTTCTCTTATGTCGATTCCAATGGCACCACCCACTCCAAGTCCTCTGGTGGTGGCGGTTCCGGTGGGGACACAGGTGGTGGTGACAACGGTGGTGGCAACCCAACCGATCCCACCGATCCTGGCGATGATAACGGTGGTGGCGATTCAGGTGGTGATGCCGGTGGCGGTGATGATTCCGGCAATGATGACTCTGACGATAACGATGGCAGCGGTGGCTCCGGTGGCGGCTCAACCGTGCCGGACTTCGAGTTTGATGAATCCGGCATCATTGAGGCCATTCGTTCATCTGGTCAATCAAACCGTAACTCCATTGACGCCCTCTCCAACGATATTACCGGCGCCCTTAGTGACCAAACTAGGGAGATTAATGAGCAAATCGACTTCTCCTCTTTTACGATTAATGACTCGATTAACGCTCAAACCATCGATGTCACCGATGCCCTTAACGATCAAACCGGCACTTTAACCGACTCCCTTGACGCACTAGGCACCACCTTCACCGATGCCCTCAAAGGTTTGGGCCTTGGGAGTGGAGATGATGACTCTGGTGACGGGGATGGCGAAGGGGAAGGTGAAGACGGTGAAGGCGATGGCCTGTTAGACGGCATTTCAAAACTGTTGAATAAAATGGTCGATAAACTCGCCTCCCGCTTTACCGAAGATCTCGGCGACGGTGACGACCTGTTTGATTCCTCCGGCATGGACGAAACCCTTGACGGAGTAGCCCTTCAAGAACAGGAGCACGGCGACGAAATAAACAGCCTCATGGATGAGATCGGCGACGGTGCCAGCTCCGATATTGCCGAACAAATTACCTCACGCCTCCCCTCGCTGCCTACCGGCGGCTGTGTACCTCTCCAGTTCGGCCCCATGGAAATCTCCTGTCAGTCGTTTAACACCATCAAGCTCTGGCTGACCTGGATTATCTATTTCTGGACGGTCGTCAGCATCGTCGACACCTTCTTTCGCTCTGAACAGAGGACGGCATAAATGGCACTTCCTGCACTGCTCGGCATCGGCGCACTGATCAGCTTTATCACGCGCATTGTTGAATGGGTGGTCACCCGTATTGCCTCCCGCTTTACCAGCCGTTTGGCGGGCGTGCTGGTATGGACAACGCTCTATATCACGCTACTAGTGGCGCTTGCCTCAACCTTTGCGCTGATCATCAACAGTATCAATGCCTCACTCCCTGCCGATCTCGCCAACGGCATGGGTGCCGTAAAGCCTGACAACCTTGAAGCCTGCATTGCCGCTATTTACAGCAGCAAAGTGGCTATGTGGGTCTTCCAGCAGAAGAAACAGCTGATTGATTGGGAGCAAGGGAGGCCCGTTATCTAATGGCCGTTTACGTCGTCACCGGCAAACTAGGCGCCGGTAAAACCCTGGTCGCGGTAGGTAAGATCAAGGACAAGCTTAACCACGGCTGCAAGGTCGCCACCAACCTGGATCTGAAACTGGATAAGCTGATTGGCGAAAAAGCCAAACAGACCCGCTGCTACCGCATTCCTGATAAACCCGTCCTGGCCGATCTGGAGTCCATCGGCACCGGTACCGACGATTACGACGAAAACAAAAACGGCCTGTTGGTGCTGGATGAGTGCGGCACCTGGTTTAACGCCCGCTCCTGGAACGATAAGAGCCGTCAGGACGTCATCAACTGGTTTCTCCATGCCCGCAAATTGGGCTGGGATATCATTTTCCTGATTCAAGACTTGTCGATCATGGACAAGCAAGCCCGCGTCGCCCTCGCGGAACACGTCGTTTACTGCCGCCGCCTGGATCGCGTCTCCGTGCCCTTTGTCGGTGCGATTTACTCGATGTTTGTCGGCTCCAAGATGCCCTTACCAAAAGTACATCTAGGCATCGTCAAATACGGTGATTCCCCCACCTCCATGGTGGTTGAACGCTGGACGTACACCGGCCGCGCCCTCTACCCCGCTTACGACACCAAGCAAGCCTTCTCTGACCACTACCCCCACGGCACTTACTCCGTGCTGCCGCCCTGGCTCACCCACGGCAGGCTTCGTGTGCCTCACGACGCGAGGTTCTACATGAAAATGACCCGTATCTACTGGAAACGCTTTAACCGCCCGTTGCTCTCCCTGGCCTCCTTTGTGCTGGGCTGCTTTATCACCCTGTCGGTACTCGTCACCGACCGTGTGAATGCCCGATCGCAAGACGACACGCCCCCCGCGGCACCGCAAGAACTGCCCGACTTTAGCACCACCCGCATCGCCAGCTTTAGCCAGTTTGGCGACCGCACCACTTACCGCCTCATTGATAGCGACCGCCAGTCCCTCACTACCGACGATCTCGCCCGCCAAGGCTTTGGCATCGTCCCTGTGAACGCCTGTCTAGTTCGCGTAGAAAATGGAGTCACCCATGCTGAAATTCGCTGTTAAAACCGCCGCGTCGTTCGCCCTGGCTACCGTCATCGCCACCAGCGCCCACGCCACCCCGATCCAGATGCAGGACACCGATATCCGCGACTTCGTACGCTGGTACGTCGACCAAAGCGGTTCCCCGTTGGCGATACACCCCACGGCCACCGGCACGCTCACGGTTTACGCCCCCGATGTGCCTGATCACCAACTTGATGAATTCTTCCAAGGCGTATTGCTTTCCCACGGCTACACCATTCTCCCAGGCAATCCGCCAACCGTTGCACCGGCCAGCCAAACAGCCACTTCAAAAACACCAGGTGTTTCTGCTCAACCAACCGAACCACTCGATCCCGCCGCCGAGATCGCCAACGCCCCAACGCTCACCCCACCGCCTGAACCCCAGGCCACGCACCTGTTCGCGTTTAACAACGTGCGCGCTGACGATATCGCCCCGCTGGTCACCACCTTTCTGACCCAGAACGCCCAGGACGGCTCCAGCCTGCCCCGTGTGCAGGTACTCCATGCCTCTAACGCCATCCTAGCCAAGGGCCCAGAAAAGCAGCTCACACAGCTCCAGGAGCTGATCCCGCAAGTGGACGTTGCCCACCCCCAATTACTCATTCAGGCGGTCATCTTTGAAACCACCAACGGCGACACGCTGGATCTCGGCGTCTCGCTCGGTCGTGCGTCGGGTTCGACTATTGCCGGTGGATTCAACACCGCCAATTTAGGTACGTCGCTAGCGTCTTCCGGTGGCACCTTCGGGATCTTCGACGGGGATGTACTCGCGTTTGCCATCAACGCCTTACAGCGCGACTCAAACTCTAACGTGTTATCCACACCGCAAATCCTCACCCTCTCCGGTAAGCGTGGCACGATCTCCATCGGTCAGAATGTCCCGTTTGTCACGGGTCGCGTGACAGGAGAATCAGCGGACATTACCAGCCCCTTTCAAACCATTGAGCGCCGCGACATCGGCATTCGCTTAAACGTCCTTCCGGTGGTCACCGCCTCCGGTTTAGTCATTATGGATATCACCACCTCGGCTGACTCGCTCACGGATTCTGTGCTAGCCTCTGATATCATTACGAATCAACGGCAAATCAATACCACCGTTCAGATACGTTCCGGCCAAACACTGCTTCTAGGTGGCCTCTCGACCCAAAACGACCAACAACAGGTCTCGGGCGTGCCAGGCTTACAAAGCGTCCCCGTCGCCGGTCGTCTATTCCAGAACGAATCCAACTCCCGCCAACGTACCAATCTGCATGTGCTGTTACAGGCCACGGTGCTGCCTCGCTATGACGCAACTCAGCCCGTCACAGACCCACACGCCACCAATACCGTGGCCGGGCTGATGACCACAAGCTGGCGTCAAGAGGTCGAGACCCTCCCTGTAACACGTCTCGCAGAGTAATTAACCCAATCGAGCTAATGGCTCACTACAGCACGTTTCAACATTTTCAAAATTATAGGGTTATAAGCTATGGAACGTTGGGAACGGTACTCTCTTGCGTCGCTCCAGCGAGGCGAACAAGACCAGTTTGGAAAGCTGCTTATCAGTTCGCTAGGACAGCGAGAAATGCACAATCTGCGAATTTTAAACGCGGGCGTGGATACAGTACGCCAGCTTTACCAGGGCAAGCCGCAGCTTCCCCAATTCGATAAGATCATCAACGTCTACAACGAAGGCAAAGGCGCCACCATGCGCCTCTTTGACCAGGAGTGGTCTGTGGGTGCCGGCGCAGCAGGCTCAGGTTTCCGCTACCGCCTCCAAAACAATGAGCTAGGCGTGATCGTCTTCTTCCAGGCACGGCACGTTAAAACCGAGAATGCCGGTAGCCATCTTAAGATCGAGCTAAGCCCCCACTTTATCCAGGAGCGCTCTCCTCAGCAGTGCCAACAGTTCATGGATATGATCGCCGCCTCAATGCTGACACAAGTGGAGCCAGTGGGTGCAGCTATTCACCTCGCCCTGGATGTACAGGGCTGGGAGCCTCCCAAAAACTTCATGGAACGTTTCGTGACCCGCTCTAAGAAGATCATGCGGATCGACGGCATCGACACCCTGGAATTTGACCACGGCAACATTGCCACCACCTATGGCCGGGGTGAAACCTACATGTTTGGTACGGCAGGCGCGCTCCAATGCTGTATCTACAATAAGACCCTGGAAGCCAAGCACCGCGACAAAATGCACTTCTGGGAAGGTATCTGGCAAAACGCTGTCGATGATGACCTCAACAGCACCTACAACCCTGAAGAAACCGTCTGGCGTATCGAGCTGCGTTTCCACCAGTCCGTACTCCGTGAGTACGCCCAAGGCATCCCCTGCAACGTGGATACCGGTGAAGTGCTCGATCACAACCACGGCTTCAGCCGCTTTGTAGACGTGGTACCGCACCTTACCGGCCTATGGCGTACCGCCATGCAATCCTATCGCCTCGACGCCCGCCGCAACCTGATCGATCCCGCATGGCAAGTCATGCAGGATGACGCCCGTTTCTACTGTCACGAACCCGGCTTTATGTACAAGCGAGCGCGGAAAGCGCCTGGGCTCGGCAACGAAAAGAACGTAACCCTGGCGTTTGGCAACCTGATTAGCATCTACGCCCGCCAGGGTATCCGCACCGACCAAGCGATTAGCTATCTCAAGCGCTCAGGCATGTGGGAAGACCTGGAACAGTACTACCGACGACGAGGGGTCAACACCGGCCAGTTCCGGCAGATCGTCGAACAGAAGCTGATAGAGCGACGATTGGTAGGGAAAGCCGCGTAATGACCATTAAGAAAGTCAAAACCGGCTGGAAAGTGGACATAATGCCTGAAGGCCGATATGGAAAGCGTGTCCGTAAAATACTGCCTACCCAGGCAGCAGCAAAGCGTTTTGAAGGCAAGGTATTGGCCAAGGCTGCAATGGGTGAAAGTTATGCCACCCCAAAGCGGGATCGTCGTACCCTAAAAGACTTGATCAAGCTCTGGTTTGACTATCATGGCCAGTCTCTCAAAGACGGCAAACGGCGCTATTCACAGCTCAATAACCTAGCCGATATCATGGGCAACCCAACCGCGGCCACGATCACCCCTGTGGATGCCTCAGAACTGCGTCAGAAACGCCTGGAAGCGGGTATCACACCCAACACGGCCAATCATGATCACGCCCACTTAAGAGCGGTATTTAACCAGCTCATACGGCTTGGAGAATGGAATAAGCCTAACCCCTTCGCCAAAATGCAGCCGTTGCGCCTGGACGAAAAAGAGCTCGCCTACCTGACCGATGAAGAGTTACGTCAACTTTTTAACGTACTCGAAGAGTCCAACAACCCAGACGTTGCGCTTATCACACGCCTCTGCCTTGCTACGGGAGCCCGCTGGAGCGAAGCCCAGACGTTAAGAGCGGAAATGCTAAGGAATGGCCGTGTCACCTTCACCGGCACGAAAAACGGTCGTAATCGCACCATACCGCTCAGCGAAGAGCTTTATAGCGCTATCACCCAGCACGGCCCAAGGATCGGAAGGATCTTCCGCACCGACGCTTATAAAGCGTTCTCCGCTGCGGTGATTGAGGCAGGAATACAACTTCCCAGAGGCCAGAGAACCCATGTTCTCCGTCACACCTTCGCCAGTCACTTCATGATGAATGGTGGTGATGTGTTAACCCTGCAGAAAATTCTCGGTCACAGAACGATTGCCATGACGATGCGTTATGCACACCTGTCACCCGACCATTTAGCCGATGCAATCAAATACGCGCCAAAGCTCTGTTGACACTTTGTTGACACTTTTGGAATAGCGCCCAATAAAAAAGGCCCAGCGATGAAAGCTAAGCCCTTGATATATATGGTGCCGGTAGCCAGACTCGAACTGGCACACCCGTAAAGGCGGCGGATTTTGAATCCGCTGCGTCTACCAATTCCGCCATACCGGCAATGGATGCGCATTATACGTAATTAACGAGGCAGGTCAATCACATTGACTGACTTTGTGCTGCCAAAGCGCTATCCTATGCCGCCTGTTTGATCAACGTTAAGAGTTATACGCCATGCAGCGCGCGGATTTTCATTACGAGCTACCCGACGAGTTAATTGCTCGCTACCCTTCTGAGCAGCGTAGCGACTGCCGTTTGCTGTGCGTGGATGGCCAGAGCGGCGCGCTGGAACACCGCCGTTTTCCCGATTTGCTTGAGCTTCTGGAACCGGGCGACCTACTGGTGTTTAACGACACCCGGGTAATTCCGGCGCGCCTGCACGGCCACAAGGCCAGCGGCGGCAAAGTGGAGATGCTGTTGGAGCGCCCGCTGGATGCCCACCGCGGTTTGGCGCATATTCGCTCGAGTAAATCCCCGAAGCCCGGCACCGAGCTGATTTTCGAGGGCGATATTCACGCCATTGTAGAAGGCCGCCGTGATGCGCTGTTCGAGCTGCGATTTTTGGGCGATACGCCGATGATTGCGCTGCTCGAAAAGCACGGCCATATGCCGCTGCCGCCCTACATTACTCGCGAAGACGAACTCAGCGATCGTGAGCGCTACCAGACCGTCTATGCTCGGCGTGACGGCGCGGTGGCGGCGCCGACCGCCGGGCTGCATTTTGATCAGCCGCTGCTGGATGCCCTTGCCGATAAAGGCATTAACCGTGCCTTTGTAACGCTGCACGTAGGCGCAGGCACTTTTCAGCCGGTGCGCGTCGACAACATCCTTGAACACCATATGCACAGCGAGTGGATTGAGGTCACGGAGGCCACCTGCCAGCAAGTGCGCGAGACCCTAGCAGCAGGTAAGCGCGTGGTGGCAGTGGGCACCACCAGCGTGCGCTGCCTGGAAAGCGCCTGCATGAAAAGTAGCGACGGGCAGATCGCGCCTTATAGTGGCGATACCGACATTTTTATCTACCCCGGTTACCAGTGGCGCTGCGTGGATGCTTTAATTACCAACTTCCATCTACCCGAATCGACGCTGCTGATGCTGGTGTCCTCCTTTGTCGGCTATGACACCATCATGCACGCCTATCAACGGGCAGTGGCCGAGCGCTATGCGTTTTTTAGCTACGGCGATGCCATGTTGTTAACCCGCTAGGTATTGTTGCTGATTGTTGACCCGCTTGCCCTGCACCCGTCGCGCCAAACGAACGAGATTAACGAGTTACTTTATATGCGAAATGAATGCTTTATGCGCTTTGAGCGCCTGGCCGACGATGGCCGCGCCCGCCGTGGCCGCCTCCACTTCCCCCGTGGCACGGTGGAAACACCGGCGTTTATGCCGGTGGGCACTTACGGGACGGTTAAAGGCATGACGCCGGACTCCGTCAAAGAGATCGGCGCCGAAATCATCCTTGGCAACACTTTTCATCTATGGCTACGCCCCGGCACCGAGGTAATTGAAGCTCACGGCGATCTGCACGATTTTGCCCAGTGGGACAAACCGATCCTCACCGACTCCGGCGGTTTTCAGGTCTTTTCCCTGGGCGAGACCCGCAAGATCACTGAGCAGGGTGTGCACTTCCGCTCGCCGGTGGATGGCAGCAAAGTCTTTATGGGCCCGGAAGAGTCCATGGCGGTTCAGCGTTCGCTAGGCTCCGATGTGGTGATGATCTTTGACGAGTGTACGCCCTACCCGGCCACCTTTGACGAAGCCGAGAAGTCCATGGAGCTGTCGCTACGCTGGGCCAAACGCTCGCGGGATGCCCATGGAGACTCGCCTTCCGCGTTGTTCGGCATTATCCAGGGCGGGATGCACCCTGAGCTGCGCGAGCGCTCGCTCAAAGGGCTGTTAGAGATCGGCTTTGACGGACTGGCGATTGGCGGGCTTTCCGTAGGCGAACCTAAAGAAGAAATGATCAAGGTGCTCGACTACCTGCCCACCTGGATGCCGGATGACAAACCACGCTATTTAATGGGTGTCGGCAAACCCGAAGACCTGGTGGAAGGCGTGCGGCGAGGGGTGGATATGTTCGATTGCGTAATGCCCACCCGCAACGCCCGTAATGGCCACCTGTTCACCTCGGATGGCACGGTCAAAATTCGTAACGCCAAGCACCGCTTTGACACCCGCCCGCTTGATGAAGAGTGCGATTGCCATACTTGCCAGAATTTCTCGCGGGGCTACCTGCATCACTTAGACCGCTGCAATGAAATGCTCGGCTCGATGCTCAACACCATCCACAACTTACGTTACTACCAGCGTGTGATGGCTGATTTGCGCGCGGCAATTGAAGCGGGTACATTGACGACCTTTGTAGAAGGCTTCTATGCACGGCGCGGCTTACCAGTCCCCGCCCTTGCTACCTAAAATCTAGCGAATTAATCGCCACGCGCCTTGGCGCGTGGTTTAAACTGTTTGGCCATGCTGTTAAAACCAAGCTTTTAAAAAACTAAGCCTTTAAAAACCTAAGCTTTTTCTAACTCAGGAGTTCTCTGCAATGCTGGATTTCTTCATCTCACCAGCCCATGCCCAAGAAGCCGCCGCTGGCGGTGGTATTGCGCAAATCGTCATGCTGGTCGGCTTCGTGCTGATTTTCTACTTCCTGTTGTGGCGCCCGCAGGCCAAGCGCGCTAAGCAGCACAAGCAGCTGGTATCCAATTTGGACAAAGGCGATGAGATCGTTATTGGCGGCGGTTTGGTAGGTCGTATCACTAAGGTGAGCGACGAATTCCTGACCATCGAGATCTCTGAAGGCACCGAAGTTAACGTGCAGAAGAACGCCGTTGCCGCCGTACTGCCTAAAGGCACCATCAAGTCCATCTAAACCTTGTAACACCCCTGCCGAGCCAGTGCCAGCCACCCCGGCAGGGGTGACATGGTATGAATGATGGTGAACTTTGCTGTGCGCGGCGTGTCCGTGCACAGCATTCCGTTTGTAATTGAAGGCAGGGCTTGCATGCTCAACCGTTACCCCCTGTGGAAGTATCTACTGATACTGGTCGTCCTGGTGGTTGGCCTTATCTACTCGCTTCCCAATCTATTCCCCGAAGATCCCGCCATCCAAATTAGCAGCGCCCAAGGCGATTCGCTGGATGAGCGTCAGATAGACCGTGTTGAAACCGCGCTCAACGAAAACGATATTGAGATCAAAGCCCTCGAAGAAGAGAACGGGCAGTGGCTTATTCGTTTACGCCACGATGACGATCAGCTCCCCGCACGCGACATCGCCTCTGACCTATTGGGCAATGACGCAACGGTAGCCCTCAATCTCGCCGAAGCCACACCCGAATGGCTTCAGGCGTTTTCCGCCTCGCCCATGACATTGGGTCTTGATCTGCGCGGTGGTGTGCACTTCCTGCTCGAAGTGGATATGGAGGCCGCGCTGACCCAGCGCCTGGAAGTCAACGCCAGCGCCATGCGTGAACTGCTACGCGACGAGCGGATTCGCTATCGTAATACCGATATCGAAGAGCGCTCGCTGTCGATCGATTTTGCCAGCGCCGAAGACCGCGACACGGCCCGCAGCCTGATCAGCCGTGACTTTCCTGAGTTTGAATACAGCAGTGAAGGCGATGGCCGCGCTTCAACGCTGGTTATGACCCTTAGCGATCAGTCGGTTAACGAAATTCAGGATTACGCGATCAACCAGAACTTGACCACCCTACGCAACCGGGTCAACGAACTGGGTGTCGCGGAGCCCATGGTGCAGCGCCAAGGCCCCAACCAGATTGTGGTGGAGCTGCCGGGTATCCAGGACACCGTGGCGGCTAAGCGCATTGTTGGCGCAACGGCGAACCTGGAGTTCCGCCTGGAAGCGCGCAACGATACGCCGGATAACGAAACGGAAACCCTCACCTTCCGCAATGAGCCTTCGCGCACTGCGGAACTAATGCGCGATGTGATCATTACCGGCGATAGTGTTTCCAGTGCCAGCAACAGTTTTGATGAGAATGGCCGCCCGCAGGTCAACATTGATCTGGACGGTACCGGTGGCACGCTGATGAACCGAGCCACGCGCACCAATATCGGTCGCAATATGGCGGTGCTGTTCATTGAGCACAAGAGCGAAGACACCGTGGTGACCGACCCGGAAACCGGCGAAGAGACCATCGAGCGCGAGCCCTACGTTGAGCGCGGCCTGATTAGTCTGGCAACGATTCAAAGCGCCCTGGGCAACAGCTTCCGTATCACCGGCTTGGATTCGCCGACAGAAGCGGCTGAACTGGCGCTTCTGCTGCGTTCTGGCTCACTTGCGGCACCCATCTACTTCGTTCAAGAGCGCACCATTGGGCCAAGCCTGGGCGCTGAAAACATCGAGCGGGGCCTGCTCTCGGTACAGATCGGCTTGCTGCTGGTCGTGCTGTTTATGCTGGTGCGCTACAAGGTGTTTGGCGTGTTTGCCAACATTGCCCTGGCGCTGAACTTAACGCTGCTGGTCGCGGTGATGTCGATGCTGGGCGCCACGCTGACGCTGCCGGGCATTGCCGGTATCGTACTGACGCTGGGCATGGCGGTAGATGCCAACGTACTGATTTTCGAGCGAATACGCGAAGAGCTACGCAATGGAATGTCAGTTCAGCAGGCCATTCAAGCCGGCTACGAACGAGCCTTCACCTCCATCGTCGACGCTAACATCACCACACTGCTGGTGGCCGTAATCCTGTTTTCGATTGGCACCGGCCCGGTCAAAGGTTTTGCCGTCACGCTCTCTATCGGTATTTTGACGTCGCTATTCACTGCTCTAATGGTGACTCGCGCCATGGTTAACCTGGTTTATGGCAGCAAACCCGTCAAAAAGCTGTGGATTTGAAATGCACGGATTTGAAATGCATGGATTTGAACTACGTGCCTAGCCCAGAACTTAAGAGGTGGTAATGAAACCCCTATCACATCTGCAAATCGACTTTATGGGGCGACGTAAATTTGCGTATATCGTCTCAGCTGCAATGATAATCGCGTCGATTGCTGCCATCGTTTTTCAACAGCTTAACTTCGGGCTGGATTTTACTGGCGGCACGCTGATTGAGGTGCGCTACGGTGCTGCACCTTCATTAGATGCCATTCGGGTATTGCTCGAGGAGAGCGGCTTCCAGGATGTCTCGGTACAAACCTTTGGGGCATCAACCGAAGTATTGATTCGTCTACAACAGGCATTTGATGCCGACGTAGGCGGCGAGGTCGTTAACCTGCTGCGCTCCAGTGGCGATAGCGTGGATCTTGTTCGCTCCGAGTTTGTTGGCTCCCAGGTGGGTGACCAACTGCGCGACCAGAGCGGACTGGGCATGCTGGTCGCACTCGGCGTGGTCATGCTCTATGTCGCCTTCCGCTTCCAGTACAAGTTTGCAATTGGTGCACTGCTGGCACTGCTACACGATGTACTGATTGTGGTGGGCGTTTTTGCGCTGTTTCAGCTCGATTTCGACCTTACCGTATTGGCGGCCATCCTGGCAGTGATCGGCTACTCGTTGAACGATACGATCGTGGTTTATGATCGCGTCCGCGAAGCCATCCGTACCTCGCGCATCGACGATATGCCGCAGATCTTCAACGAAGCGATTAACGCCACGCTCTCGCGCACTCTGGCAACCTCGGGCACCACTGTCCTGGTACTGCTCGCTCTGCTGCTGCTGGGCGGCGATATGATTGAGAACTTTGCCATTGCACTACTGGTCGGTATCGTAGTGGGCACGTTCTCATCTATCTACATTGCCGCAGCGCTTCTGCTACCGCTAAAACTGTCACGGGAAGATTTGATTCCCACCAAGAAAGAGCTGGACGAAGAAGAGGAAGAGCTGCCTTAACGGCGCATCTCTTTACTCCTCTTATTTAGCCTACAAAAATGCCCCTGCTGGGAAACCCAGCAGGGGCATTTTTTGTCTTTAAAAACGGTCGTCTTTAACGCTTTTGCCTTTAAAAGCTTAGCATGGCTACTTACTTAAAAGTGCGGCGTTAGCTGCTTGATCAGCGCCTTGTAGAGACGCGGCCCAGCGGCCATTAACTGCCCTTCCACTTTCACCGCAGGCTGGCCGTCCGGCGTGCCCATCAAGGCGCCCGCCTCTTTCAGGAACAGCGTGCCTACCAGCATATCCTGCTCTTCCAAGCCGAGTACAAAAGCGCTATCCACTCGCCCGGTGGCCAACTCACACAAATCCAGCAGCCCACAGCCCGTGGCCAGCAGATTTTCTATCTGCGGAGCAAGTTGCTGTGAAACGGTTAAATAGGCAGGTAAATTGCGCGGGCGTAGCCAGACTTCCGGCAGGCTCATGGCCATACGCGTACCGCTAATGGCGGTAGGCTTGCTAACGCGCATACGCTTGTCGTTGTGCTGGGCGCCGCGGCCGCGGCTGGCGATATATTCATCGTCGGCGAACGGGCAGATAATCACTGCGTGTTCGGGACGACCTTTGATAAGACACACCACTGAGAGTGCAAAGCCCTTACCGGCAACGGCTAAATTGGAGTAGCCGTGCATCGGTTCAATTTTCCAGACGATGTCCGCGCCTTCTCCTTCACCCGCGCGATGCGGGGTAAAGCGGCCGGTAACACCGTGCTGGGGATAACCGCGCTCCAACTGCTGCACAATCGTCGCTTCGGCCTTGCGCGCTGTCTCGTCGAGCAGGCGGTCAAGGTTAAATTCATCGTGCGCATTTTCAATACGTTCGCGTACGCGGAGGAAGTGTTCAACAGCGCCGCGTGCAGCACGCAGCGTAAATTGGACCATCGGATTCATGATCGGGCCTTGTGACAGTGATGTTAAAGAACGTGATGCTAAAGCATAAGTAGGCGCAGGTGCCGCCTTTGGCGCGCAATTCTAGCAGACCGCTCTCGGGCATACCACCGACTCATGCTAGACTGCGCGCTTTACGCGATAATAATCACCCTCTTTATTCACCGAGCCTTATTCATGCTTGAGCGCATCCGCATTATTTTAATCGGCACTAGCCATCCTGGTAACATCGGCGGCGTCGCCCGCGCCATGCACAATATGGGCTTGGCAGATTTGGCCCTGGTCGCCCCCCGCTGTGAGGTGATTACCCAGGACAGCATTTCCCGCGCCTCCGGCGCTGATCACCTGCTTCACCAAGCCCAGGTTCACGCAACCCTGGAAGACGCAGTAGCCGACTGCACCCTGGCCGTGGGTGCCAGTGCACGCTCGCGCACCCTACCCTGGCCAATGATTTCACCGCGGGAATTAGCTGACCGGCTGCCCGACGAGTGCCAGCTCGAAGGCGCCCGGGTGGCACTGGTGTTTGGCCGAGAAGACAGCGGCCTGACCAATGCTGAATTACAACGCTGTCACGCTCACGTGCATATTCCTACCAATGCCGACTTTAGCTCGCTCAATTTGGCCGCAGCGGTGCAGGTGCTTGCCTATGAGTGTCGCATGGCGTGGCTAAGCCAATCAGATGGCCAAGCGGATGCACCTCCAACTGTGCCAAATGATGACGATGACCTGGCCACCCACGCCGAGCTAGAGCGCTACTTTGAGCACTTAGAGCGCACGCTGATTGGTATTGATTTTCACGACCCTGATCAGCCGCGACAGCTAATGGCGAGACTGCGCCGCCTGTACCTGCGCGCCCGCCCAGAGCGCATGGAAATGAATATTTTGCGTGGAATTCTATCGGCCACCGAAAAGGCTGCGAATACCAAGCCACGCAAGCCGTAATTTATTAGACAGGAAACGCTAAACTTGAAGTTGATGCTGCGTGCCCCAACTTCGCTATTCTGCTAACGTGATTTCTCTATTGATATTCCAAGAATCGGCGATATTTCAAGAATCCGTTCTAATAGTTCAATAGCTAGACGCCGCCTTTATAACGCCAAGGAACACCTCATGTTTCAACGTCTACGTGAAGACATCAACAGCGTATTTGACCGCGACCCGGCCGCACGTAACTTTCTTGAGGTGCTGACCAACTACCCTGGCCTGCACGCCCTGCTGCTGCATCGCTGCGGCCACTGGCTGTGGAAAAAAAACCTCAAGTGGCTAGCGCGGACGCTATCGACGTTTTCACGCTGGCTCACCGGTATTGAAATTCATCCGGGCGCCACGATTGGTCGGCGGTTTTTTATTGATCACGGCATGGGTGTGGTGATTGGCGAAACGGCGCTGGTGGGAGACAACGTCACGCTCTATCAAGGGGTCACCCTGGGCGGCACCAGCTGGAGCAAAGGCAAGCGTCACCCCACTTTGGGCGATGGCGTGATTGTGGGCGCAGGTGCCAAAATACTGGGGCCCTTTACGGTCGGCGCTGGGGCGAAAATTGGCTCTAACGCCGTGGTCACAAAAGAAGTGCCGCCCGGCGCAACGGTGGTGGGCATACCCGGCAAAATCGTTAAACGCGCCGACCCCGATGTGGAAGAAGCACTGGATGTGGATCCCGCCCGCCGCGAAGCCATCTGCCAAAAATTTGGCTTTGATGCCTACGGCGTCAGCCAGGATATGCCCGACCCCGTAGCCCGTTCGATGCAGGCGATGCTCGACCATATGCACGCCGTGGATGAGCGCATTGAGCGCATGTGCTCTACCCTGCGCAAGCTAGATGACAACTACCGCGACGGCCAGCTACCGGCGCTGCGCGATGAAGATTTTGCCGACGTTCTGGACGAGAACGATACCGGCTGCCCCGGTGTTGGCAAGCACTCGGCCACTCCGCCATCAGCCGAGCAAGAAACACTGCCGCCGCGTAATGGTTGACCAAAGCACTCAGGTTTTCCCATAATGGCAGCACATTTGCCGTTAGTGCGCTGAGTTTTCAGCGTCGAGGGGCTTGCCATGCGCTTGACCACTAAAGGCCGTTACGCCGTTACTGCCATGCTCGATTTAGCCTTGCATGCCCACAACGGCCCGACCAGCCTAAGCGATATCTCCCAGCGTCAAGAGATATCGCTCTCCTATTTAGAGCAGCTTTTTGCTCGCCTGCGCCGTGCAGGCTTGGTCAACAGCGTGCGCGGCCCGGGCGGTGGCTACCTGCTTTCGCAGCCTGCAGACGCGATTAGCGTCTCAAAAGTGATAGACGCGGTGAACGAAAGCGTAGATGCCACCCGTTGCCAGGGGCTCTCTGACTGCCAACAGGGCGATACTTGCCTGACGCATCATTTGTGGTGCGAGCTCTCCGTACAGATACGCCATTTTCTTGACGATATGACCCTGGCACAACTGATGCTGCGTCCTGATGTCATACGTATTGCGTCGCGACAGAAACAGCGTGCAGAGGCAGGCATTCTCGCCTCTTCACCCTGACTCCAAGACACAATCCCGATTGCCCTGACCGATCAACCGCTGGAACGTAACGATGACCACACCCACGCTGCCCATTTACCTGGATTACGCCGCCACCGCGCCGGCGGATGCCCGCGTGGTTGAGGTGATGCAACGCTACCTGACGGTTGATCAGCTATTTGCCAACCCGGCTTCACGCAGCCATATGCTGGGCTGGCAGGCAGAGCAGGTGGTGGAGCAGGCACGCCGCCAGGTGGCCGATGCGATTGGCGCCGACCCGCGAGAAATCGTCTGGACCAGCGGCGCCACCGAAGCAGACAACCTGGCGCTGACGGGCTTTATGCGCGCCAACCGCGAGCACGGCCTACACTTGGTTACCTCGACGATTGAGCATAAAGCTATCGTTGACACTGCCCATGCGCTGGAGAAAGAGGGCTTTGAGGTCACTTGGCTAACGCCGGGCCGGGATGGCTGCATTGAACCCGAACAGCTGCGCGCAGCGATGCGCGACGACACCGCGCTGGTCTCACTGATGGCGGTTAACAACGAACTGGGCAGCATCAACGATATTGCGGCTCTGGCGGCCGTTGCCCATGATTTTGGCGCGGCCTTTCATACCGATGCCGCCCAGGCGGTGGGGCGTATTCCCTTAGACGTAGTGGCCCAGCAGATTGACCTTATGTCGCTATCTGGCCATAAAACCTACGGCCCTAAAGGCGTCGGAGCGCTGTATGTGAAGCGCCATCCGGACATTCGCGTTGAGGCGCTGATTCATGGCGGTGGTCACGAGCGCGGTATGCGCTCCGGCACCCTACCGACACACCAGATCGCAGGCATGGGTGAAGCCTTTGCGCTGATGCAGCAGCAGTACGACGAAGACAACGCCCATATAACGGCCTTGCAGCAGCGCTTTCTGCGCGGCCTTGAAGGCGTCGACGGTGTGTTTTCCAACACGCCATTGGGTGACAAAGAGCAGCGCTCAGTGCCCAACATTCTCAACTTGGCGTTTGAAGGCGTCGACGGTGAATCGCTGCTGATGGCGCTGCGCGATGTGGCGGTGTCTACCGGTTCGGCGTGCAACTCGGCCAGCGTCGATCCGTCCTATGTGCTGCTCGGCATCGGCACGCCACGCTCGCTGGCGCTCTCATCGCTGCGTTTTAGCTTCGGGCGCTTTACCACCGAAGCCGACATTGATTATGCGCTAACGCTCATACGCCATGCGGTGAGCGGTTTACGTACACCGCCCCGTCAAGCGGCTGACTAGCTGACTATTTTTAAGGAGGACGCCTCATGGCAACACTCAATATTACCCCGGCTGCCGCACAACAGATTCGCCACGCGCTCGACGAGCGCGGACAAGGCCTTGGCCTGCGCGTCTCGGTCAAGCCAAGCGGCTGCTCTGGCTATAGCTACGTGCTCGATTTTGCTGACACCGTCAGCGACGAAGAGATCCATTTTGAAGCCCACGGTGCCAGCGTCTATGTTGCTCCCGATGCGGTGGAGATGCTTAACGGCAGCGAAGTGGATTACGTCAGCGAAGGGCTGAACCGCTTTTTCCGCTTTAACAACCCTAACGTCAAAGATGAGTGCGGCTGCGGTGAGAGCTTTACCGTCTAAGCATTGCTTGGTCAGCTTCATCGCCGGTATTCATCCCCCGTCTTAAGCGCTATAATCGCGCACCTGATACATAAGCTCAGGCAGCCGGGGTATGCCCGCATGCTTTTTTGACACATTAGCGTTTAAAAACGCTAGCTGCCGAAGCGCTATTAACTGAATCATCTTCTGGGCCGCCCTGGCCTTCTAGGGCGGCACTTTTTGCTTAAGCCTTTTTGAGGAGACCATTTACATGGCTACTGAACGCACTCTTTCTATTATCAAGCCTGACGCCGTTGCTAAAAATGCCATCGGTGACATCATTGCTCGCTTCGAAAAAGCGGGTTTAAAAGTCGTCGCTGCCAAAATGGTACATCTCTCAGAAGAGAAGGCTGGCGGCTTCTACGCAGAGCACAAAGAGCGTCCGTTCTTTAAAGACCTGGTTGGCTTCATGACCTCTGGCCCGGTGGTTGTACAAGTGCTTGAAGGTGAAGGCGCTATTGCTAAAAACCGCGATCTGATGGGTGCAACTAACCCTAAAGAAGCAGCACCCGGCACTATTCGCGCCGATTTTGCGGAAACAATCGACGCCAATGCTGTCCATGGTTCTGATTCTCCAGAAAGCGCTGAGCGCGAAATTAGCTACTTCTTTGGCAACGACGAAATCTGCCCGCGCTAAGCCTTTAAGGTAGCGCCGCCGAAACAACTTTCGTTGCCGGCCATTTTGCGGGGGCTAGTCCCCCGCCCCTTTCTATAACGCTGACCGCCATGACCACCACTGTAGCCCAACATACGCCCGCCCCCCGTCCAGGCGCCGATAGTACTGAAGCCGATAGTACTGGCGCCGCCAGCAAATCTGCTGAAAAAGCGACGCCTGAGCGGCAAAACCTGCTTGGCATGTCCCGCGAGCAGATGGAAGCTTTCTTTTTGTCGATCGGCGAAAAGAAGTTCCGTGCCGCACAGCTAATGAAGTGGATTCACCAGGAAGGCAGTGATGACTTTGCTGCCATGACGAACCTCTCCAAAGCGCTGCGTGAAAAACTGGCCCGGCTGGCAGAAATTCGTGGCCCAGGGGTGATTTATGAAGGTACTTCCAGCGATGGTACCCGTAAGTGGGTGCTGGAAGTGGAGGACGGCAGCTATGTGGAAACGGTGCTGATTCCGGCTGAGAACGGTAAACGCCGCACGCTATGCGTTTCCTCTCAAGTCGGCTGCTCGCTGGACTGCAGCTTTTGCTCCACCGGCAAGCAGGGTTTTCAGCGCAACTTAACCGCTGCTGAAATTATCGGCCAGGTATGGGTTGCCCAGCGCAGCGTTGGCCCGCGGCGGGATACGGCAAACCGACCGGTGACCAACGTGGTGATGATGGGCATGGGCGAGCCGTTGCTCAACTTCGATAACGTTGTGCCCGCCATGAAGCTGATGTTGGATGACAACGGCTATGGCCTGTCCAAGCGCCGCGTGACACTATCGACCTCTGGCGTGGTGCCAATGATCGACAAGCTTGGCGACGAAATGGACGTTAGCTTGGCAATTTCGCTGCATGCCTCTACGGACGAATTGCGCAATGAGCTGGTGCCCATCAACCGTAAGTACAATATCCGTGCGCTGTTGGATGCCTGCCACAGGTACCTTGCCAAGTGCCCGGATAATCGTCAGGTCACTATTGAGTACACGCTGATCAAGGACGTCAACGATCAGCAGGAGCACGCCGAGCAGCTTGCTGCACTGCTGAAAGAGTTGCCGTGTAAGATCAACCTGATTCCGTTTAACCCGTTCCCCAATTCGGGTTACGAAAAACCGTCACGCAACCAGGTTATGCGCTTCCAGCAGTGGTTGTATGATTTAGGCTACAACGCCACGGTTAGAACAACCCGAGGTGAAGATATCGATGCTGCCTGTGGCCAGCTCGTTGGTCGCGTGAAGGACCGCACCAAACGCAGCGCGCGCTATATTCAGTCAGTCCAGCTCGATGCTGACTAGGGTTTGTACGAAAAGTCGGCGAACGAAGGCAGTTTGCGTACTAAGCCTAAGGTGGGAGTGTAGAAAACCGGGCTTATCTTGACTTCCGCTTGGCACGGCGCTTTGATGGTCACGGTTTTTATTTAGATTAGCACTGCTGTTTGTCAGTATTGCCTTACTAGCAGTTGGACGTTCACCACACGAGGATTTACATGATCGCTCACCGCAGGCGCCAACACCCATCGCGGGTGCCCATGCTCACCGTGCTTATCGGTAGCTTGTGGCTAGCCGGCTGTGCCTCGTCCAACAACCTTACACCGCAAGCCAACCCCGCGGCGGCAGAAGCCTATACCCAGCTTGGCGTCGCCTATCTAGAGCGCGATAATCTTCCCCGCGCCCTCAACGCACTGGATCGGGCACTTGAAATTGCCCCTCACCATGCAGAAGCGCTGCAAGCACTGGCACTGGTTTATCAACGCCAGGGCGAAAGTGCACTTGCCAACGACTATTTTCAACAGGCGGTGAATGCCGAACCTGACTTCACCCGCGCCCGCAACAACTATGCGGCGTTCTTATACGGTCAGGGTCAGTTCAATGCCGCCTGTGAGCAGTTAGAAACCGCATCACAGGATGCCCAGTACGCCAACCGTGCCCAGCTATTTACTAATTTAGGGCAGTGTTACATGGCGCTGGAAGAATTTGATAAGGCGCGCGCTCGATTGGAGCGCGCGCAAAGTATTGATCCGCGTAATTCACGCGGCTATTTAATGTTAGCTGAACTCGAATATTCGCAGGGCAATTACTCTCAGGCCTGGGCACCGCTGCAAACCTATTTGCAGCTCGCCGAGCCCGACCAAGCAGCGCTAAGAATGGCGGTTGATATCGCACAGAAGCGCGGCGAGCATAGCGTCGCCGCTGAATACCAGCGCCTGCTTGGCAACGACTGACTGATTGACGCCCTGATCACCGCTTATTTAATGAAGGATGCTCAGCCATGAGCGATACACAGTCACAAGAAAACGTCATTGATAGCCCTAGCACTAGCGCCTCTCCTGGCGAACTTCTTGCTCGCCAGCGCGAGCAGCTTGGTATTCCGCTTGCCGATGCGGCCCGGGCGCTCAACCTGCGTCCCGCCGTCGTGGGAGGTCTTGAGCAGGATGACTATCAAGAGATTCCTGTCGCCGCTTATCGACGCGGCTACCTGCGCTCTTACGCCAAATACCTGGGCATGGATGACCGGCTAGTGCTTGAGGCTTATCAAGCCCGCAGTGGCGGTACCGACACCGAACGCAAAGTGACCCCGGTCTCTACGGCTAGGCCGCCCTCCCGGGTTGGCGCGTGGCTGTTTAAGCTGGTTACCCTGCTGGTGATTGTGGGACTTATCGCTGTAACCGTGATGTGGTGGCAAAGCCGGGGTGGCAACGAGCCACCGGGCTTTGGCTCAACCTCTACGGAAGAGACCGCTACCGCCCCAGCAGAGCCGACCAGTGAGCCCGATGACACTGCAGCGAGTACGGATTCAAGCTTCACCAGTGGCGATGAAAGCGCGACGTTGCCCAGCAATGGCACCAACGTCGCGCCTTCACCGACGGCTGCGCAAGAACAAGTGCCCAGCGTTCAAGATAATGTTGACGCGATTACAGGCCTTGACGAATCCGCACTGGATAGCACCACCGATACGGCCAGCACCGCGGAGGATAGCGATGAGCCGAGCGAGCCTGAGCCAAGCAGTGTTGAAGAGAACGACACTGATAGCGAACAAACCGCTGCCGCCGAGCAGACCGCCAATGCCAACGTCCTTGAGCTAACGTTTAACGAGCAGTCGTGGACGGAGATTTTTGACGCCACCAACCAGCGCGTCTTCGTTGGCCTGCAAACACCCGGCACCTCGACAACCGTCGAAGGCGAGCCCCCGTTTCGCTTAACCGTAGGCAATGCCACCGGCGTCGAGCTGCGCTACCAAGGCGAGGAAGTTGACCTTCCCGCCCGCGCAGGCGCCAACAATGTTGCCCGATTCACCTTGGGAGAGTGACCCGTCTTATGCACGCCCCTTCTCCGATAAAGCGCCGCCATTCCCGCCAGATTCAGGTTGGAAACGTCGCGGTGGGCGGTGATGCCCCCATTGCCGTTCAAAGCATGACCAATACCAACACACTGGATGTCGCCGCGACCGTGGCCCAGATCCAGCAGTTGGAAAAAGCCGGTGCGGATATCGTGCGCGTTTCAGTACCCGATATGGACGCCGCCGAAACCTTTGGTCAGATCAAAAAACTCGTCAATGTACCGCTCGTTGCCGATATCCATTTTGATTACAAAATAGCCCTACGTGTCGCCGAACTCGGCGTCGACTGCCTGCGCATCAATCCAGGCAACATCGGCCGTGAAGACCGCGTACGCGCGGTGGTTAGCGCCGCCCGTGACCATGGCATTCCGATCCGGATTGGTGTCAACGCAGGGTCGTTGGAAAAAGACCTGCAGAAAAAGTATGGCGAGCCTACCCCGGCGGCATTGGTGGAGTCCGCCATGCGCCATATTGATTACCTGGATCGGCTCGACTTCCCCGACTTCAAAGTCAGCGTCAAAGCCTCGGATGTGTTTATGGCCGTGGCCGCCTATCGCGACCTTGCCGCACGCATCGAGCAACCGCTGCACTTAGGGATTACCGAAGCGGGTGGTCTGCGCTCGGGCACGGTCAAGTCATCGATTGGTCTGGGCATGCTGCTGATGGACGGCATCGGTGACACGATCCGTGTCTCGTTGGCGGCAGACCCGGTGGAAGAGATCAAGGTCGGCTTTGATATGCTCCGCAGCCTCAAACTGCGCTCTAAAGGTATTAACTTTATTGCCTGCCCCAGCTGCTCGCGCCAGAACTTCGACGTTATTGACACAATGAACCAGCTCGAAGAGCGGCTGGAAGACGTGATGACGCCGCTTAACGTCTCGGTGATCGGCTGCGTGGTCAATGGCCCCGGCGAAGCCAAAGAGACCGATATCGGCCTGACCGGCGGCAGCCCCGCCAACCTGGTGTATATCGACGGCAAGCCCGCCAGCAAGCTGCGCAACGACCACTTGGTAGATGACCTGGAGCAGCTGATTCGCGAAAAAGTGCGCGAAAAACAGCAGCAGCAAGACGATATGATTGCCCGCAGCGTTTAACCGCTGGGGCTGGCTGCCAGCCTGGGTGAACCACGCCTGATGGCAGAATAAGGAGTTTTCTTTGAGCAAGTCCGCCGTTAAAAAAATTCAAGCCATTCGTGGTATGAACGACCTACTGCCCAGCGACAGCCCACGCTGGCAATTTTTTGAAGCCAAAGTACGTCAGCTAATGCTGCGTTACGGCTTTAATGAAATCCGCACGCCTATCGTTGAGCAAACAGCGCTGTTTGCACGCTCTATCGGTGAAGTTACCGATATCGTCGAAAAAGAGATGTATACCTTCGACGATCGCAACAGCGAGAGTTTGACTCTACGCCCCGAAGGCACCGCAAGCTGCGTGCGCGCGGCCATGGAGCACGGCCTGCTGTATAACCAAACTCAGCGGTTGTGGTACCAGGGGCCGATGTTTCGCTATGAGCGTCCGCAAAAAGGCCGCTACCGCCAGTTCCACCAGATCGGCGTCGAGACCTTCGGTTTTGATGGCCCGGATATCGACGCAGAGGTGATCCTGCTTTCGGCACGCCTATGGCAAGAACTCGGCTTGATGGAGCACGTCACCCTGGAGCTCAACTCACTGGGTTCGTCTGAGGCGCGGGCAGCCTACCGGGATACGCTGGTGGCCTACTTTGAGCAGCACCTAGACGTCCTCGATGAAGACTCCAAGCGCCGTTTGACCAGCAACCCGCTGCGTATTCTCGACTCCAAAAATCCGGCCATGGCTGAGATGCTCGACGGCGCGCCGCAGTTGATGGATCACCTGGATGCCGAATCCCAGGAACACTTTGAGCAGCTCACCAGAATGCTTGAAGCAGCAGGCATTGCCTATGTGATCAACCCGCGCTTAGTGCGGGGGCTCGACTACTACTGCCGTACCGTGTTCGAGTGGACCACGACTGCGCTGGGCAGCCAGGGCACCGTGTGTGCCGGCGGACGCTACGACGGCCTGGTCGAACAGCTGGGCGGCAAGCCTACCCCAGCGGTGGGCTTTGCCATGGGCATTGAGCGGCTGATTCTACTGCTCGAAACGCTTGAGCTGATCCCTGAGAACGCCCTTGGCGGCTGCGATGTCTATTTACTGCCCATGGATGATAGCGCCACCACAGCAGCCATTACCCTGGCCGAGCAACTGCGTGGCGAGCTGCCTGAACTGCGTCTGCAGCTTCATTGCGGCGGCGGCAGCTTTAAAAGCCGAATCAAAAAAGCCGACAAGAGCGCTGCTACGATAGCCATACTGATCGGTGAAGATGAAATCGCAGCGCGGTCGGCAACGGTCAAGTTTCTGCGCGATGACCGCGAACAGCAAAGCGTTCCTCAAGCCGCATTAGGCCGCACGCTGGGCGAGCTTTTAACGGCTAACGCATAAGCCCTGCAGGCAGCCTGCTTGCATGCGACGGTCTAAACATACGACTTTAGAAGAAAGGAGCCCGCCCGTGGTGGAGCTGAGAAGCGAAGAAGAGCAGCTAGACGCCGTTAAGCGCTGGTGGAAAGAGAACGGCATGTCGTTGATTGCAGGCGCTGTTCTGGCGGCGGCTGGAGTATTCGGCTGGAATGCCTGGCAGAACTATCAACAGGGCCAAGCTGAAGCGGCCTCCATGCGCTATCAGCAGCTGGTTAATATGACCGCTGGCAACGAGCTTAACGAGGAGCAACTAGCAAGCGCGCGGGAAATGGTCAGCGAGCTGACCAACGAGCATGGCGATACGCTCTACGCCGAACTCGCCCTTCTGCTCGACGCCAGCTTGGCTGTTCAGCAAGGCGACTTGGAAGCAGCACGTACCGCACTGGAAAGCGCGGCCGACTCCTCGCGCCGCTATGTACAAAGCTTGGCATGGCTACGCTTAGCCCGTATCGAGCTTGCCGACGGTAATCCTAAACAGGCGCACGCACTGTTAGACGAGCCAATTAGCGATGCACTGGCGGCTCAAAGAGCAAACGTGCGCGGCGATGCATTCGCCGCCCAAGGTGACACCGAGGCGGCCCGAGATGCATGGGAAACCGCTCTAGAAGTGTCTCAAACCAAAGACCAGCCGCTTTACGGCGTGCAGTTCAAGCTTGACGATCTCGGCGCTGAGGAGGCGACACAATGACTTTTGGTATCCCAACAAAACAGCTAGTACGCGCAAGCTTGGGCGCCCTGTCGCTGGCACTGCTGGTCGGTTGCGCTAGTAAAGGCGAGCCTGCCTATACCCCCAAAGAGCTGCGCAGCTTCGACGAGACCTCCTCGCTGGAAACTCAGTGGCGGCGCAACGTGGGCGATGGTCTGGGCCGTGCCCGTTATCCCATCGCTCCTTCCCGTGAAGGCAACACCGTGTTTGCGGCCGATGTTGAGGGCGTGGTGATGGCGATGGATGCCAATAGCGGCGACGTCAAGTGGGAAATCGACCTTGATACGACTATTTCCAGCGCGCTAACGGCGATTGCTGGTCAGGTCTATCTGGCTACTGGCAACGGCGAAGTGATCGCGTTGGGTCAAGGTGACGGCAGCGAAGAGTGGCGTTCGCGGGTATCCAGCGAAGTGCTGGCCGCGCCCCAGGCCAACCGGCAGTTGCTAATTGTGCAAAGTGTCGATGGCCGTGTCACGGCTTTGGATCGCGCCACGGGTGCAGAACGCTGGGTATACACCAGTTCGCAGCCGTCACTCACCCTGCGCGGCACTGGCACGCCAATGGTGATTGATCCAGTCAGCTTTGTTGGCCTAGCCAATGGCCGCCTGGCCACGCTGGATAACCGTAGCGGCCAGCCTCTATGGGAAATGCAGATCGCCACTCCGCAAGGGCGTAGCGAAGTGGAACGCCTGGTGGATCTTTCCGGCCAGCCGGTCATCAGCCCCGATGGCCGCCTGTTTGTGACCAGCTATAACGGCCGGGTGGTGGCGCTGGAAGCAACCCAAGGCGACGTACTTTGGGAAGCGGATCTCTCCAGCCGCCATACCCCGATTCTGGTCGGTGACTTCCTATTTGTGGTCACCGATGACAGCCAAGTCGTCGCCCTCGACGCTAACAGCGGCCGCGAAATTTGGCGCAACGACGATTTAGAAGATCGTTGGTTAACCGCCCCCGCCTTCGCCGATGGGCGTTTAGTATTCGGCGATTTTGACGGTTATCTTCACCTGATCGACGCTCGCGAAGGCGATATCGTGGGTCGCACTCGCGTGCACAGCTCGGGCATCAGCGTACGCCCGGTCACTGAAGGCAGCACCATTCATGTCCAGGCCAACAATGGTCGCCTGGAAACCCTGGAAGTAACTCCATGACACCCGTCATTGCTTTAGTCGGTCGCCCCAATGTGGGCAAATCGACGTTGTTTAACCGCCTAACGCGCTCGCGTGATGCACTGGTGGCCGACTTTCCTGGCCTCACCCGCGACCGTAAGTACGGTAATGGCATGCTGGGCGATAAGGTCTATACCGTGATTGATACCGGAGGTATCAGCGGTGACGAAGAAGGCATCGACGCTGCCATGGCGGAGCAGTCACTCGCCGCCATTGATGAAGCCGATATTGTGCTGTTTATGGTCGACGCTCGCGCCGGCCTTATCGCCGCTGACCAGGCGATTGCCAACCACCTGCGGGTCAATCAGAAAAAAACCTGGCTGGTGGTGAATAAAACCGATGGGCTGGAAGAGCATTCGGCCATGGGCGACTTCTGGTCGCTCGGCCTCGGCGATCCCTGGCCGATTGCTGCCGCCCACGGGCGCAACGTTTCCACCCTGATTGATGTGGTACTCGAACCGTTTCCCGAGCGTGACGCCAGCATTCCTGCCGACACCGGCAGCAAAGGCGTTCGCATCGGCGTGATTGGCCGCCCCAACGTGGGAAAATCGACCCTGGTCAATCGCCTGCTAGGCGAAGATCGGGTCGTCGTGTTTGATGAAGCGGGCACCACCCGCGATGCCATCGAGATTCCTTTTGAGCGCCGCGGCAAGCCCTATGTACTGATTGACACCGCGGGTATTAGGCGGCGCAAGAACGTGCGCGAAATCGCCGAGAAATTTTCCATCATCAAGACCCTGGATGCGATCAAAGAGTCCCATGTGGTAATCATGGTACTGGATGGCTCCAGCGGCCTGGTGGAGCAGGACTTGCACCTGCTGGACTATGTGTTGACCACCGGTCGTGCACTGGTGCTGGCAGTCAACAAGTGGGACGGCCTGGAGACCGAAGCCAAGGATAAAATGCGCACTGAAGTGAAGCGCCGCCTAGGCTTTGCGGATTATGCCGAACTGCACTTTATCTCTGCCCTGCACGGCACGGCGGTGGGTGATCTCTACCCCTCGATTGATCGCGCCTTTGACGCCGCTAACGCCCACTGGTCGACCAACCGCCTCACCACCCTGCTCCAGGACGCGGTCAGCCAAAACCCACCGCCGATGGTGCACGGACGGCGTATCAAGCTGCGTATGGCTCACCAGGGTGGAAGCAACCCGCCGATTATCGTCGTCCACGGCAACCAAACCGAGTCGCTACCCGAAGCCTACCGCCGCTATTTGACCAACACTTTCCGCAAGGTGCTCAAGGTGCGCGGCACGCCGATTCGCTTTGAGTTTCGCTCCGGCAGTAACCCGTTTGATGACATGGCGGGCGCCAGCGACAAAGAGAAGGCCAAAAAGCGCGAGCTTAACCGCACCAAAGAGGCGCGCAAAAGCCGTCGCTAATCATTTTAGTAGCTGCCTTTTGAACCCGCCCGTTTGCATCGCCAAGCGGGCGTTTTGGTTCTAGCCTTCAATAAGCACCTGAACACGCAAATTGTCTTGACAGAATATGGCTTCAGCCCTCAAATAGCCGCGCTTATTAGCCTGAACCTAGTAAGTGCGCAACAACACCTTACTCTTAGCATTGCTACCCCACTACTTACTTACGCCCTATTGAAGGGGACTCTTATGCTTTATATTGCTCGCTATTGGCGATGGCTGACTCTGTTTGGCTTTGCCAGCCTACTCACGGGTTGTCTCGCCCTCCCCCAAACCGGCCTGTTTGCGTTTCGTTTGGCAGTAACCTCCCTGGGGGTCGAGGATGTTCGCATTGGGCCTTACAGTATCAATGCGGGGCTAGATACAAGTGATCTAACCAGCCTGATTGCGTCTAGCCTCGGCGCGGGCAGTCTGCCCGTTCAGGCCACCATTGCCATGGGGCTGGGCTTACCCGCAGGTATGCCACCGGTGGAGATGTCAGGCTTTCGCTGGGCGCTGGATATGCCGGGCATTGACCCTGTGCAGGGGAACTATGAGCAGGACGTCACGCTGACCTCTGGTGATGATGCTAACTTACGCCTACCGGTTGCCTTTGATGTCCTCGCCACCGACACCCAACGCATGGCCCCCATGCTGGAACTTGCCAGTCAGTTGGCGTCCCAAGGCGAGCTACCGCCCGGCAGTCAACTGGCCATCACACCAGGGGATCTGCGCGGTTTAGGTATGCGGTTACCTGCCGGTTTGTTGACGCCCACTATTCGCCTCAGTGTAGGCGCCGATGGGCAGTTAGTACCCCAGCGCTGAAGGGTTATGTCTAGGAGCTCGCAGCCAACGGTCTGGTGCCTAGCATTGGGTCAGAAAAGGATGGTTAATTCAGCATCCATACTCACCCTCTAGGTGGGTTATGATGGGGGATTGATTTACTGCTATCAGCGGTTATCTTGTGTCCAAGAAACCCATTCGTCTATAAGGAAACCGTCTCATGCGCTGGCTTCGCCCCCTTGCTATTACCGCGCTATGCGCGTCCATCGCCGCTTGCTCCACCTCGCCTACCGGACGCTCGCAACTACTGTTGCTCTCCGATAGCGAACTCAATGAGATGGGCCGCCAGGCGTTCACTCAATATCAGCAGAAACTGCCTACCGCCGGCCAAGCCAGTCATCGCTATGTCCAGTGTATTGCCGATGCCATCGTGGCGGAGCTCCCCGCCCAGCAGCAACAGCTAGATTGGCAAATCCGCGTGTTTGAGTCCGAACAGCCCAACGCCTTCGCGCTTCCCGGCGGCTATATGGGCGTGAATACCGGTATGCTGGATATTGCTACAAATCAGGATCAGCTTGCTTCCGTTATCGGCCACGAAATTGGTCACGTACTGGCCAACCATGCCAATGAGCGCGCCTCAACCGAGAGTGCTACCTCGTTAGGCCTGTCGGTAATTTCCAGCACCTCGGGCATGCAGTCTGCCGGTGGCCAGCAACTCATGGGCGTGCTCGGCATGGGCGCACAGTACGGCATCGTACTGCCTTTTTCCCGGGCTCATGAGAGCGAAGCTGACGTGATTGGCCTGGATCTTATGGCCCAAGCCGGTTTCAATCCCCGTGAAAGCGTGACCCTTTGGGAAAATATGCAGGCGGCCACAGGTGGCGGTGCGCCCCCCGAGTGGATGTCGACTCACCCTGGCCAAGGCCAGCGCATTGAAGGCCTGCAAGCCAATATGGATCATGCCCTGGCACGCTACCAACAAGCACGCAGCAATGGTCGCACCCCCAACTGCCCACGCCCTTAACGGCTCTTGAGGTTTAGATGATCAAGTTAGGTTTACTGCTGCTAGTGCTGCCGCTGTTTGTGCTGATGGGTGTGTATTTCTGGGAGCTCAACGACGTCCGTGCTTGTCAGCTTGATGGCGGCCATTGGGACTATATTGAGAGTGTTTGTAGAGACGCACCGCAACCGTTCGTCTCCTGGCTGCAGCGCTCGCCGCTGTTAGTCAATGGCGGCATGCTGCTTTCGGTGGTGGGACTGGCGATGTGCTCGGTGGGATTGTACGTTAAGCGCGCTAAGTAAAGCGTTATTAGCGGCACACATAAAAAGCGGGGGCGGATACGGTATCCGCCCCCGCTTTTTAAGTAGCGTTAACTGGATGCGGCTATGAATAGTTAAGCGATTGGCGCAGCATTTCGCGCACGGGTGCCGTTTCGGGACGAACATTGCGCCATAGAAAAAACGACTCGGCGGCCTGCTCGACCAGCATGCCTAAGCCATCAAGCAACTTCGCGCCACGCGGGCCTGCCCATTGTAAAAACACCGTCGGCTCGGCCCCGTACATCATGTCGTAGGCCCAGGCATTAGTATTGAACAACGTATCAGGCAACGGCGGTAAATCGCCTGAGAGGCTGGCGCTGGTGCCGTTAATCACCACATCAAAAGTACCGTCAAGAGTGTCAAAACCGCCGCCAGTGACAGTCCCCAGATCAGCAAAATCGCTGGCCAGCTGCTCGGCCTTGGCGGCGGTGCGGTTGACCACGACGACTTTACTGGGCTGCTCGGCAAGCAGGGGCTCCAGAATGCCGCGCACGGCGCCGCCTGCGCCTACCACCAAAATGCGCTTTCCCGCTAACGCCACGCGGTGATAGGCCAAATCACGCACTAGGCCAATGCCATCGGTAGTATCGCCGTAGGTACGGCCATTCCCCCCCAGGATCAGCGTATTCACCGCCCCTGCACGACGGGCGCGGTGGCTCAAGGTGTCGCAAAGCGCAAAGGCATCACCCTTGAACGGCACGGTAACATTGGCGCCACGCCCGCCCGCGTCGATAAATGCCCGCCAGGCACCGGCAAAGCCATCCACCGGTGCTTCTTCAGCGGTGTACTCAAGAGCCTGTTGGGTTTGATGGGCAAACTCAGAGTGGATCTGCGGGGATTTAGAGTGTTTGACCGGGTTGCCAAACACGCAGTAGCGATCAGTCATGAGAGCTCTCCGCTTTTTCTTTGGCCTGCATCCTCAGCGAATTCGCCGAGCCAGTCCCGGGGATATAAGAAATCCTGCAAGCCCGCTTCGGCACTGCCGGGCTCTGGCTCAAAGGCGTATTCCCAGCGCGCCATGGGCGGCATAGACATCAAAATTGACTCCGTACGCCCGCCACTTTGTAAGCCAAACAGTGTGCCGCGATCCCACACCAGGTTGAATTCCACGTAGCGGCCACGGCGGTAGAGCTGAAAGTCGCGCTCCCGCTCCCCCCAGGCGTCATTTTTGCGGCGCTCAACGATGGGCAAATAAGCCTCTAGGAAGCTGTCGCCCACCGCCCGTTGCATGGCAAAGCAGTCGGCAAACTCACCTTCATTTAGGTCATCGAAAAACAACCCGCCGACACCGCGGGTTTCATCGCGGTGCTTGAGGTAGAAGTACTCGTCGCACCAGGCCTTATAGCGCGCATAAACATCATCGCCAAAGGGGGCACAGGCGGCTTTGGCCACCCGGTGCCAATGCACCACGTCTTCCATCACGGGATAAAACGGCGTTAAGTCAAAGCCGCCGCCAAACCACCATACCGGCGGCTCACCGACTTTTTCGGCAATAAAGAAGCGCACGTTGCCATGACTGGTGGGTACATGGGGGTTTTCCGGGTGCAGCACCCAGGAGACCCCCACCGCATGAAAGCTGCGTCCGGTCAGTTCAGGGCGCGCGGCGGTGGCCGAAGGCGGCAACTGGGTGCCATAGACATGGGAGAAGTTGACGCCACCCTTTTCAAACACGCCGCCATGGGTCATCACCCGTGATCGACCACCGCCCCCCTCTGCACGCTCCCAACTATCTTCCTGGAACTGTGCAGCGCCATCGGCTTTCGCCAATCCAGCGCAGAGCCGATCCTGCAGATCAAGAAGGTAGCGTTTAACGTCATCAAGGTGCTCGTGGGCCACGTTAACTCCTGGGGCATTAGTGAGTAGTAATGAGTGAGTGGTGAATAGTGAATGGATGGAGTGCCGGTTAAGAGCGCATGATTTTACCGGTGGCTAGGTCTCTAATGGTACTGGGTTTGGCATTGCCACCCAGCTTGCCTTGCACTACATGGGCCACTTCATCAGCAAAGATTTCAGTGATCTCAGCGGCGCTCATCGCAGGCGGTTCCCCCGAACGATTGGCCGAGGTGGATACCAGCGGGCCCCCAAAGGCTTCGCACAGGGCTTTCATCACTGGGTGGTCGGTCACCCGCAGCGCTACGCGCTCGTGGGCGCCACGCACCAGTCCGTGGCTGCGGCCATAATCAGGCACTAGCCAGGTATTGGGCCCCGGCCAGCTTGCCGCTAGGGGAGCGTGCATCGCTAATGGGAGCTGGCTCAACCAGGGTTGGAACTGTTCGATATTCGCGGCAACAAGGATCACGCCCTTGGCAGGGTCGCGCTCTTTCATACGCATTAGATGGGCTAAGGCTGCGTCGTTTTCGGGGTCACAGCTAAGCCCCCAAACCGCTTCAGTGGGACAGGCAATCACTCCCCCACTATGCAGCGCGCTAATCGCAGGGGCTAGATCGGTCGCCAAACTCATGCTCTCTCCTCACGGCTAACAGGCCTTTAATGGCTTTATCCTATCATGGCCGCGGCAGCCGCACCCAGCCTCCCGCCTGCTGAGCAACCCAGCCTTCCAACTCCAGCATCAGCAGGCGCTGCTGGCAGTCGCTGACCGTCGCACCGGTGGCGTGTACCAAGAGATCAATAGGCGTTGGCGTGGCGGATAAAGACGCTAATAATGAATCTGGCAAGCTATCGCCAGACACGCCATCAGGCAGCGATTCTTGCTCAGGTGGTTTTTCTGCAGACGTTAGTAAGGTTTGCTGCATGGCGTCATCGGCCGGGATAAATTCACTGGCCCAGTGGCCAAGGTCGCTAATAATATCGTCGACGCTACAGGCTAGATGGGCACTGCCCTGGCGCAGTAGTGCCAAACAGCCGCGGGCCTGTACGTTGTTTAGCGAACCGGGCAGCACAAACAGTTCGCGATTTTGCTCTAAAGTGAGCCGTGCACTGACCAGCGAACCGCTTTTTTCGGTGGCTTCGACCACTAATGTACCGAGCGAGAGACCGGTAACGATGCGGTTGCGCCGCGGGAAAAACGCCGGGCGCGCCAGCGTACCTGGTGGATGTTCCGACACCACTAGGCCACCGGGTAGAGAACTAAGCTGCTCGTGAAGATTACGGTGGGAGGCGGGATAGATCACATCCACGCCGCAGCCGAGTACAGCGATCGTGCGTCCACCGGCATTTAGCGCTGCGCGCTGGGCTACGCCATCAACGCCCAAGGCCATACCGCTGACCACGCACCAGCCACGGCGGGCTAGATCGCGAGCGAAGGTTTGGGCGTTATGGGTACCTTCGCCGGTGGGGCGTCGGGTGCCTACCATGGCAAGTTTGGGGCCCTCCAGGGCGCTAAGATCTCCCTGGGCCCAGAGCACTACGGGCGGGTCGGGCAACTCATTTAACAGTGCAGGCCAGGCGGGGTGGTCGCGATGCAGCACATGGCGACTAGGCCCGCTCTGCTGCCACGCCAGGGTCTCATCAACCACATTTTGCAACGGGCTGCGCGTGGGATGCTCAAGCCACAGGCGCAACTCGCTGGCTGCACGACTGGGCAGCGCTGCCAGCCACCCTTCCGGCCACTGCGGCTGACGGGCTAATAATTGCGCGATACGCAGCGCCCCCATACCCGGCAACGCATTGACCACCAGCCACGCCTGGGCGTCCATACTCCCTCCTATCTTTAAACGTCTTTATTTACCGGCCGCTAGTTCGTCGCTGACCCAACCTCATCGCCCACTTCCAGCACCCGAGAGGCCTGCATCACCAGGGCGTAGCTGACGCGATCATAGGGCTTGAAAACCATTACATTGCCCGCTTCTGTGCTGGGCAGTTGCACTAGCTCCTGGGTACGTGGGTCGTTGATCAGCTCACCCTGCTGATTGACTCGCAGGACATGTCCCGCCTGTAAACCATCCAGGGTGCCAAGATCCAACGCAACGATCTGAAAACGGCCAATAAAACGCACGCCACCTGGCACGGCAATAATATGTCCTTCAACCGCATTGAGCGGCGCGCGGGGCATAAACTCACGGTTTAACTCATGCTCCTCCAAGGGCAGTACAATATCGTTAACCCTTACTTCCTGATGGGAGCTAACGATTTCAAGCTGCGCAATATCGCCTTCACTGCTGACGTGGCGAGCGATGCCAACGTTAATCAGCTCTAAGCCCAGCGGCATGCCATCCATCGCCAGGTAGGGCTCCGACTGCCGATAGATGCCCAACTGACCATGGCGTGGCACATCACCACGCACGTATAACCGATCTCCCGCGCCGCTGATCAAACGGCGATCGTCTCCCGCCACTACGTAAGCCAGTTCCTGCAACGCCTCGGCATCATCGACAACCCGGTGTTCGCGCAAAAAGGCCTGGGCTTCCTCCAAGGCGATAGGCTCGATCGCTTCACGATGGGGTAAGGTACGCACCTGCGGCGAGAGTTTAATCACTGCCTGATCACGCTCCCAAGCGGTGGCATTGTTACTCACCAGCACCACTGCACTCAGCAGCAAACCACTCAAAACCCTCCGGTAGGCGTATTGTTTTGCCGCCATCCTGCTCTCCCCAATAAAATGCATCACTCTTAGTTCCATGTCGAAACGCTGCATAAGCGCAGTCATTATGTTGCTGCTGGAACCTTTGCGCATAGGGCGCCCATGCCCAGAAACGTTGACAGCATGATATAGTGACCCATCATAAAGTACCTAGGTTAGAAGACGCTCGTCACTGCCTAGCTTGACTTAATTTAGACTCAGCATAACGGTGATTGTAACGCCATGGCCAAACTTCCTATTCTTGAATTCCCCGATGAGCGCCTGCGCACCAAGGCCGCTGCGGTGGAAACCGTCGACGATGAGGTACGCCAGCTCGTCGACGATATGCTGGAGACCATGTATGACGCCCGTGGTATCGGTCTAGCCGCGACCCAGATCGATGTCCATCGCCGTGTTGTCGTCATGGATGTCAGCGACGATAACTCCCAGCCGCTTGTACTTATCAACCCGCGCTACACCCCGATTGGCGACGAGAAAGAGCTGCTTTCGGAGGGCTGCCTGTCGATTCCCGAGCACTATGCAGAAGTGCCGCGCTACCTTAAGGTGCAGCTCAACGCGCTGGATCGTAATGGCGATGCCTATGAGTTAGAGGCAGAGGGTCTGCTGGCACACTGTATTCAGCACGAGTACGACCACCTTGAGGGCGTGCTGTTTGTTGACTACTTGTCGCCGCTAAAACGTGACCGGATCCGCAAGAAAATGCAGAAACGCCATAAGCAGATGCAGGACGCCTAACACTTCTCTTACTCAAGCCAGGTAGCCCTCTTTATATGTCACGATTGCGCGTTGTTTTTGCCGGCACGCCTGAATTCGCCGCCTCTAGTCTTGCCGCGCTACTGGAAAGTCAGCACGAAGTGGTGGCGGTGTATACCCAGCCCGACCGCCCTGCGGGTCGCGGTCGTAAGCTAACGCCCAGCCCGGTCAAACAGCTGGCTCTGGAACACAGCCTGCCTGTCTATCAGCCTCAGACGCTAAAGCAGCCCGAGGCTCAAGCCGAGCTGGCCGCGCTCAATGCCGACATCATGGTCGTTGTGGCCTACGGGCTGCTGCTTCCTCAGGCCGTGTTGGACATACCGCGTCTCGGCTGCGTTAACGTTCACGCTTCGCTGCTGCCCCGTTGGCGCGGCGCTGCCCCTATTCAGCGGGCGATCGAAGCAGGTGATCGCGTATCGGGTGTGACCATCATGCAGATGGATGCTGGCCTGGATACCGGTGCGATGCTCACGGAAGTGCGCACACCCATTACCGCCCGCACCACCGGCGGCGATTTGCATGACCGCCTCGCAATTCAAGGTGCCAATGCGCTGATCAACACGCTGGATGCCCTGGCCACCGGCACCGCGCAGGCAACGCCTCAGCCCGAAGAGGGCGTAACCTATGCCGCCAAACTGAGCAAAGCGGAAGCCGAGCTCGACTTTGCCCAGCCCGCTCAGCAGTTAGCCAGTAAAATTCGCGCCTTTAACCCCTGGCCGGTGGCCTGGTGCGCGTTAGGTGAGGAGCGCCTACGTTTGCTCATGGCGCACGTAGAAGAGGGCGAGCAGCCACCCTGCGAGCCCGGCACGCTACTCGATCACGGCGACGATTATCTGCGGATTGCCTGTGGCCCAAACGGCCGCGAGGTACTTTGTGTGACCAGAGCACAGCTGCCCGGCGGTAAAGCCATGGACGTACGTGACTTACTGAATGCGCGCCACGCGCGCCTTGCTACCGGCACACGTCTTGGTGCTCGTTTTGATGCTCGTTTTAAAAATTCTGCGGCGCAAGCCAGCGAAGGAGAAACACCATGAGCCAAAAGCGCTCCCCCCAAGGCGGCAGTGGTCAGGAAGTCCGCGCCGCTGCGGCCCGCGCGCTGGCCCCGGTGCTCAGCGACCAGGGCTCCCTGGCGGGGCTGGATGAGCACAGCGTGGTGGCTCGCGACCGCGGACTTCTCAAAGAGCTCTGCTTCGGCACCTGCCGTCGCTTGCCGCGTCTGGAAGCTTTAGCGGGCGTGCTGCTTAAGCAGCCGTTTAAAAAGCGCGATAGCGATGTTCAGGCGCTTCTGTTGCTGGGTATTTACCAGCTGCTCTACATGCGCATTCCCGCCCACGCGGCGGTAGGCGAAACCGCTGGCGCTGCGCGCTTACTGAATAAGGAGTGGGCTACCCGCGTCTTAAATGGTTGCTTGCGGCGGCTACAGCGCGAATCCGAGGCGCTCCAGGCCCAGGTAGACCGGGATGAAAGCGTCGCGTTAGAGCATCCGCCCTGGCTGCTTAACGCCTTGCGCCAGGCGTGGCCAGAGCAGTGGCGCGATATTGTTGAAGCCAACAATCACGCCGGCCCCATGACGTTAAGGGTGAATCAGCACCACAACGACCGTGAAGCCTATTTGGGTATGCTCACCGAACAGGGCTTGAACGGCCACTTATGCCCCCATGCCCCAGACGCTATCACCCTGGAAACACCCTGCGATGTGACCGCGCTGCCCGGCTTTGAAGAGGGCCACGTTAGCGTTCAGGATGAAGCCGCCCAACTCTCTGCGGCACTACTTGGCCCCGCACTGGCGCCACGACCAGGTGCACGTGTACTCGATGCCTGCTGCGCCCCCGGCGGTAAAACGGCTCATTTGCTAGAGCAGTTTGATATTGCCCTAACGGCTATCGATAGCGATAACCAGCGCTTAGCGCGGGTGGAGGACACCCTTAGCCGTCTCGGCGTTGAGGCGGTACTCGAACACGCCGATGCCACCGAGCGCGACTGGTGGAGCGGCACACCGTTTGATGCCATCCTGCTCGACGCCCCTTGCTCTGGCACCGGCGTTATCCGCCGCCACCCGGATATCAAGAAGCTGCGGCGCAAAGACGATATCCGGCCGCTGGCCAAGCTTCAACGCCAGCTGTTAGACAATCTTTGGCCGATGCTGCGCGAGGGCGGCACCCTGCTGTATGCCACCTGTTCGGTACTGCCGGAGGAGAACAGTGAGCAGATTGAGGCGTTTCTCGCCAGCACCCCTGACGCCCATGTCACCACGCCTAACGACGTTGCCTGGGGCATTGCCAGCGGTGCGGGTCGCCAGCTGTTTCCGGCCCAGAGCAGTCACGATGGCTTTTTTTATGCCAGACTAGAGAAGCGCACTGCCTAGGCGCTCACTGATGCCGAGGCAGTGAATTTATGACAAGGAAGGAGGTACTATGAGTCATCATACTTATAAGCACGTGGAACTGACCGGCTCTTCCGAGAAGGGTATTGAAGAAGCGGTTCAGAACGCTCTGGCCAAGGCGTCAGAGACTATTAAGCACATGCGCTGGCTGGAAGTTGTCGATACCCGTGGTCATATTGAAGATGGCCAGGTGGCCCACTGGCAGGTCACGGTTAAAGTCGGCTTTACGCTAGAGTAATCCTCACCTGCTTTTCGACGGCGGCTGGTTTACACTGGCCGCCGTCTTTATTGCAGCGCATGATAGACCGTCCCGGTCTCAGGGTATGGTCTCAACAACATCGCGCGCTGGCGCTTTTAATGGAACCGATGCTCAGCAATGAAAATCATCATTCTCGGCGCCGGCCAGGTCGGCGGCACACTGGCTGAACACCTCGCCCGCGAGGAGAACGACATCACCGTCGTTGACACCGACGCCAAAAAACTGCGCGAGCTGCACACTAAAATCGATATCCGCA
>Ga0209344_10000461_pt1 | contig 71626 bp, 68 predicted proteins | sample Cruoilmetagenom6_FD_187293 | JGI IMG/M metagenome (GOLD analysis project Ga0209344, IMG submission 187293) | Oil polluted marine microbial communities from Coal Oil Point, Santa Barbara, California, USA - Santa Barbara Oil Seep Sample 6 (SPAdes)... | ecosystem: Environmental > Aquatic > Marine... | reverse complement strand
TATCATATGTCGGCAGTGCTATGTCGCCGTCATAGCCAGCGCATATCAGACCAAAAATTAGTTGTAAAACGGTCATCCAAAATAAGATACAGATGATGCTTTGGTTGCTGGTTAATTTCTTGGTTGCAATGGCGGTTCCGGCAAAACAAATGGCGCATAAGGCAGCCGCGATGATCCCAATGGAAAGTCCTGCAACCCATGGACGTGTAACCATTAAAATGCCAGCAAATCCGATAAAAACGGCAGCAACACGCAAACGGCTTAGCTTTTCGGACAATAAAAATGGTGCGGCCAGTGTGACCCATATGGGTACAGAAAATTCGAATGCGAAAAGATGTGCAAGCGGGATCATGGTGACTGCAAAAAACCACAGGTTTTGCCCTACAAAATGAAACATATTGCGCAGAATGTTAAGTCCAAGTCGGTCGGTTCTGAATTCTCGGGTTTTACCCGTCGCCAAAGCAATGACGATAATAATGACAACACCGATTAAAGAGCGATACGTCATAATCTCAAATGTATCGAGTTGAAAGCTCATCTCGCGGCCTGCCACGGCCATGGCCGAAAAAGAGACAACTGCACCCATCATCCAAAGGACGGCTTTTAGAGTGTTGGAAACGGGTGCCGACATACATCTGGCTTTCTTTGTAAAAATCAGACGCTAGCGGCAATTCATGGAATTGCAATTGTTATTTGCAGGAGTTCACTGATTATCGTTTATGACACAATCCGGCCCTTCGCCTGCAAATTTGGTGCAGATAAAGTCTGCTAAAAGCCCGAAAAGTGCAGCGTCTACTATCAGCCATAATGGTGAAGATAAAAATGTGCTATCACCAAAGAAACCGATAAGCATGGCCCCGATTTCATCATAGATGAACAGCATCAGGATAAACCCCATCCATCCGCCTATCCATGGGCCTCGAAACCACCAAGGTAGAGGTATTTCAATCATGGGAACGTATGTCATAACGCCGGTTAGCCCGATCATTGCACCAATAACGGTGTAATAAAACACAAAACCCCATTTATAGGCTGTTGTCATTTCAGGAATAATATTCGGGAATAATAGAAACATGCCACCAGCCAAAACAAATCCCAAGGTTTTGCCATAAGTGATGCGCATAATAAGAGATGGATTTTTAAACATGTGTAATATCCTTTTTGTATTTTAAAAAGATTATAGCACAGTTTTGCAATATGCGGCTTTGATCAAGGTCAGGTTTGGCTGTTAATGTTATTCACAGCCTTCGGTGATACTGTAATCGCGTGGTAGACCTGCGGTTATTTTAGCCCATGGGGATGCTTTTGTTCGGATCTGATGTGCATCGAATGCTGCGCGGCTTTCAAATGTTTCAGCCACCAGAAAACGACCCCTAATATCTGGGCAGGGCGTCACTTCAAATGAAATGCACCCATCTTCAGCACGGGTCAGTGCAATATGATCAACCACAGCCTCTTGAACAGCCGCCATGCGATCATCGGGGACATCCATGTGGCCCGTCAGGTGAACCAGTGTTATTCCCATTCGATTGTACCGGGTGGTTTTGAGGTAATGTCGTAAGTGACGCGATTAATACCTTCAACCTCGTTTATGATACGGGTTGCCGTTTCACCCAAAAACTCATGGCTGAACGGATAGTAATCTGCTGTCATTCCATCGACAGAATTAACGGCACGCAATGCGCAAGCATAATCATAGGTGCGCCCATCGCCCATTACGCCCACTGTGCGAACAGGTAGAATGGCAACGAAAGCTTGCCAGATTTTATCGTATAACCCGTGTTTTCGTATTTGGTCGATATATACCGCATCGGCTTTGCGTAGTATATCCAATTTGGCGCGTGTGATTTTACCCGGACAGCGGATAGCCAGACCGGGGCCGGGAAAAGGATGACGACCAACAAAATTGGCTGGCAGGCCCAATTCGCGCCCCAAGGCACGGACTTCGTCTTTGAATAGCTCTCGCAGCGGCTCGACTAATTTCAGTCCCATCTTTTCGGGCAATCCGCCTACATTATGATGAGATTTGATGGTAACGGACGGTCCGCCCGAGAAACTGACGCTTTCGATTACGTCTGGGTAAAGTGTACCTTGAGCCAAGAACTTGGCACCGCCCACGGATTTTGCGTGTTTATCAAAGACATCGATAAACAATCGTCCAATAATTTTACGTTTGGTTTCAGGATCAGATTGGCCGTCCAACTCGCCTAAAAACAGTTCCTGCTCTTCGGCATGTATTAGTTTCATATTATAGTGGTCGCGGAACATCGTGACGACTTCTTCGGCCTCGCCTTGCCGCAGTAATCCGTGGTCGACAAATACGCATGTCAACTGATCGCCGATAGCCTCGTGGATTAATACGGCGGCAACGGAACTGTCTACGCCACCTGATAGGCCGCAGATAACTTGCTCGTCACCGACCTGCGCGCGAATATCGTCAATAGCCTGTTCACGATAGGCGCCCATTGTCCAATCACCAGTAAAACCCGCGAGCTTAACGAAATTTTCATAAAGCTTTGCGCCATTCGGTGTGTGATGCACTTCGGGATGAAACTGAACTGCAAAGAAATTGCGGCTAAGATCCGCAGTAATAGCATATGGCGCGTTGGGTGAAGTACCATAAACCTTAAAACCATCAGCGAGCTTGGAAACGTGATCGCCGTGGCTCATCCATACTTGTTCAATGCCCTCGGAAAACCATCCGTCAAGGATGCTGAGTTTATCCTCTGTTGGCGTGACAAAAGCGCGTCCAAATTCGGCGGTGCCATGGCCGCGTTCAACTTTGCCGCCAAGTTGGTGCATCATTACCTGCTGACCATAACAGATGCCAAGAACGGGAAGTCCCATATCAAACAGGGTTTGTGGCGCGCGTGGGGCATTTTCATCGAAAACACTTGCAGGTCCACCAGACAGGATCACGGCCTTGGGCGCGAAAGCCTTGATAAAAGCTTCATCGACGTTTTGAAACGGATGGATTTCGCAATAGACGTGAAGTTCGCGCAAGCGACGCGCAATAAGCTGCGTAACCTGGCTGCCAAAGTCGATGATAAGAAGGCGGTCATGTGTTTGTGTGCTCATGATCGGGGTTTATTTTGCATCTGCTTCAAGTGCAAGAGGTGTTTGGCATGTCTGCTGCATGCAATTACGACAAGGGATGTCGTTTGCGGCCCGATTTGTGCGAATTTGCAGTGTGAAATTTTACAGAGCGTATTAAATTCAGCAGATATTTAAAATTGGGGATTCCTGAATGTCTGAAGAAGCCACATCCGAAAATTCTGGTCGTCGTCGCGCAAGAGGTGGCGGTGGTGCCGCACGTCGTGCAGAGCGTACAGCCGTAAAAATCGAAGCTGCGAAATATATCGAGCGCAATATTCCTAATTTTGAAATTCTGAATGAAGAGGCTCTGCAAATCATCGAAGCAAATGCTGAGGCAATTCTGGAAGAGATTGGCGTTAACTTTCTGGATAACCCTGCCGCACTTGAGCGTTGGCGCGAAGCTGGTGCCGACATTGATGGCGAACGGGTGCGCATTCCCAAGGGCCTTTGCCGTGAGTTGATAAAAACTGCGCCAAGCGAATATATACAACATGCGCGTAATCCAGACCGCAATGTGCGCGTTGGTGGTAACACAATGGTGTTGGCACCGGTTTATGGCCCACCCTTCGTGCGTGATATGGATGGTGGCCGCCGTTACGCAACTATCGCTGATTTTCAGAACTTTGTAAAATTGGCCTATATGTCAAAATGGCTTCATCACTCTGGTGGTACGGTTTGTGAACCTACTGATATTGCGGTGAATAAACGCCATCTGGATATGCTTTATGCGCATATGACCCTAAGTGACAAACCCTATATGGGGTCAGTGACAGCACCAGAGCGGGCACAGGATTCAGTGGCAATGTCGGAAATACTTTTTGGCGGAAGCGTGGCGAATAAAACCGTGATGACATCGCTTATCAATATCAACTCACCGATGACGTTTGATGACATCATGATGGGCGCGATGGAAGTATACGCCAAGAACAATCAAGCTTGTATCGTGTCGCCATTTATCGTCGGGGGCGCGATGGCTCCTGTGTCTGTGGCTGGTACTTTGACGCAGGCTTTGGCTGAAGGATTGGCGGGTGTTGCTTATAACCAGCTATGTAATCCCGGAGCGCCCGTGATTATGGGTGCGTTCGTTACATCGATTGATATGAATTCCGGCGCACCAACGTTTGGTACACCCGAAGCCAGTAAAATTCTATATGGAATGGGCCAATTAGTACGTCGTTTGGGCCTGCCATATCGTTCAGGTGGTGGGCTATGTGCTTCTAAACTACCTGATGCACAAGCAGCATATGAAACTGCAAACACGCTAAATGCAGCGTTATTGGGCGGGGTGAATTTTTGCCTGCACGCAGCTGGTTGGCTAGAGGGCGGTCTTGTATCTTCATACGAAAAATTCGTACTGGATGCGGATCAATTGGGTATCTTGCACTCGATTGCAAAAGGTGTCGATATGTCCGAAAATGGACAAGCTCTTGGTGCAATTCACGAAGTAGGGCCGGGTGGACATTATCTGGGGTGTGAACATACCCAAGCCAATTTCAAAGACGCGTTTTGGCGTACAGAAGTTCTGGATTACAAACCATATGAAACATGGGCTGAAGATGGTGAAAAAGACGCTATGACATTGGCAAATGCGCGGGTGAAAAAGCTGCTGGGTGATTATCAGCAACCAACCATTGATCCTGCCATTGATGAGGCCTTGTTGGCATACATAGCTAAACGCAAGGAAAGCGAACCTGACGCATTTGGTTAAGGCTTATGCGGTTTCATAGACATTAAATTTAATTCTTGCAGCAGCGCTGCCATGATTGTGATGTGAAGTTTCATGTCATACGTGGCGCTGCCGCATATACGCGCGTTTTCGAGATCGCTTTCTTGCAATGTTAACCCCTGCAAAATTTGATATGGCTCTGAATGAGTAAACGCGCCGATTAAGCGTTTCAAATCTTTTTCTCGTGAATATGTTTTCAAACATATTTTTGCAGCGCTCAATAATATTTTTGGGCGTGAAAAATTAAATAATACATCTTCAAGTTGCATGTCAATATTCCTTTTCTGAATGAATATTGACTGTGTATGGGCCGTGTTGCGAAAATATTTCTTATGCGTACGGGGTAGTTACATTTGTTTATTAATCTAAATAGATGATTGCCTGGAACCGTTAACCTTAATGAATTTTTCAATATAACAACCTTAAGTATAGTTAACAGAAAGTGAACAGGAGGACTATGTGCTGGATTCTAGACAGTCTGAATTAAAGAGTAATAATAAACCAAAACCCGTTTCTTATCTAACAACATGCAATACGACTATACGCGAATATATAGATCATGTTGAAAATGGCATTCCCTTGCGTGAAATCGCAAAAAGAGACGGTGTTCACCCATCCACAGTCATGCGCCGTATACGTAAAATCGAAAACAAACGTGATGACCCACTGTTGGATGACGCATTAATCCGTATCAGCAAACAATCCCTACGCATTTTAACAAGTAAAGAGGCATTTATGAACATTCCACATCCAAAATCTTTTAATGAAGCTCAAGTGAAAATCAACAAAGATATAATGCGTGTATTGCGACGTTTGTCCGAGAAAAATGCCTTTATGGTCATGTCTCTGGAATTGCAAAAAGCTGTTGTTATGCGCGGGTCCGGAAAGGCCCAAATACGGTCCGCTGTTCTTTCACGCGAATTGGGCCAAAAAATGCTGCTAAAGGATTGGATTGAATGCTCTCATGCCGGCAAATTCAACAAATATGAGCTAACAAGTACAGGTCGTGCCCGGTTGAAACGTATGATAGCAGAGCATGAGGTTAATAGTGATAATGCTGGATTTGATGAGTTTGCCAGCCCATTTCTAGAACAGCACCGTGAATGGGGGCAGCGTTCGGTAAACTCTACTGATACGGGTCAACGCAAACAAATTCGGGTAAATTTGCGAGAAAGCCCGCTGAATATGCTGGGGCGCAAGACAAATAAGGACGGAAAACCATTTTTGTGTAGAGACTTATTAAACGCAGGAGAGCGTTTAAGAGAAGATTTTGAATTGGCCCAACTGGGCCCGCGTGTTACCCAAAACTGGGATCGGTTTCTGGTTGGGTCTGATCGAGGAAATTTCGGGTCAAACGAAGGGGGCGGATCTTCTTCCGCTCAAAGTCGCCTGAGCAAAGCATTGACCGCTCTCGGCCCGGGATTGGGTGATATAGCTTTGCGATGTTGTTGTTTTTTAGAAGGTTTAGAGGCGACTGAAAAACGTATGGGATGGTCCGCGCGTTCTGGTAAAATTGTTTTGCTTATCGCATTACAACGTTTGCGGATGCATTATGAAGAGGCTTACGGTGGGACTTCTGATAGAATAGGCTAGCTTAGCGCTTTGATAATTAGTGTAAAATCATCAGATTTCAAACTCGCACCGCCTATAAGACCACCGTCGACATTGGATACTTGCCCGATGTCGGCAGCATTTTTAGGATTCATTGAACCACCATAGAGTATGCGTACCGATCGCCCAACACCGGTACCGAAACGGCGTTCCAGACGTGTTCGGATGTAATCATGAACTTCTCCAATTTGATCCAATGTCGGGGTAAGACCTGAACCGATAGCCCATATAGGCTCATAAGCAATGACCAGATTATCCCCCGTAGCCTTGTCAGGAACGGAAGCGGCCAATTGTCCACCAATTATATCAATAGTGTTTGAAGCTTCACGTTGTGCCAGGCTTTCGCCGATACAGACGATAGCTGTTAAGCCAGCCGCCCATGCCGCTTTGGTTTTGTCACGAACCATCGCGTCAGTTTCACTGAAATCTTGGCGGCGTTCTGAATGGCCAAGTATTACATATGACGCACCGCTGTCAGCAAGCATTTCAGCAGATATTTCACCTGTATGTGCGCCGGAAGCATTGTAATGACAATCTTGTCCACCAATGGCTATGTCGTTGGAAATATCACTGGCGCTATGAATTAATGTTGAAGGCGTGCAGATCAAAACATCGCATGTATCTGCATTTACTGCTTCTGATATGTTTTTGATTTCCTGAAGATTGCCATGCAATCCATTCATCTTCCAATTGCCTGCGGCCAACTTTTTACGCATTGAATTACATGCCTTCGAATTTAATGGATTCGCCACATCCGCAAGCCTCTGTCACGTTCGGGTTTTTGAACTTAAAACCAGCTTCCAGCAGCGATACCTCATAATCTATCTCTGTGCCAAATAAGAACATTTGAGCCATCGGCGCAATCATAATCACAGCGCCGTTTTGTTTCACAACTTCGTCATTAGGATCTACTTCATCAACGTAATCCATTGTGTATTCCATGCCGGCACAGCCGCCTTTTTTGACACCGATGCGCAGGCCTTTCTTGTCGCCCTCAGCCATTAGCTTTACGATTTGCTGGGCTGCTTTGTTTGTCATTGAAACAGCTGCTTTTCCCGGGATTCCAAACATCACATGAACCCCAGTTCCAAACGTGCTTCATCGGTCATCATGTCCATGCCCCATTGTGGTTCCCATACAAGATCAACTGTGACTGATTGAACGCCCGGCAATGGTGCTATAGCATCTTCAACCCATCCGGGCATTTCACCTGCAACAGGGCAACCGGGTGCTGTGAGGCTCATTAATACGCTTACAACACCTTCATCACTGATCACGATTGTGTATATTAGCCCAAGATCAAAGATATTGACGGGTATTTCAGGGTCGTGCACGGTTCGTACCGCTTCACAGATGGTGTCATACAGGGGATGATCTGTCGTTGATGGCTTTATCAACGGCGTGCCTTCCATCGGTTTTGCTGCTTCTGCGGTCATAGTGCGTGTTCTCTCTTGGAATTCCTGACTAAACATATAAGAAATAAATCATGAAACGTCCAGTAGGATAAATAAGTGGGTGAAGATGACAAAACGCTTTGAATTTGAATTGCTTAACACGGATGGACAAGCACGCCGCGGAATTGTGAAGACACCCAGAGGCGATATTCATACGCCTGCATTCATGCCTGTAGGCACTGCCGCGACCGTTAAAGCGATGATGCCGGAAAGCGTAGCTGCGACCGGTGCAGAGATATTACTGGGAAACACCTACCACCTGATGTTACGCCCCGGCGCTGAACGGGTCGCCAATTTGGGCGGCTTGCACAAATTTATGAACTGGGACAAACCAATTTTAACAGATTCAGGCGGCTATCAGGTAATGAGCTTGACTGATCTGCGTAAATTAACCGAGGAAGGTGTACGATTTCGCAGTCATATAGATGGATCAGAGCATAACCTGACGCCGGAACGGTCAATGGAGATACAAAAGCTGTTGGGTTCTGATATTGTGATGAGTTTTGACGAATGTACACCTTACCCCGCGACGCAAGAACAGGCACGCAAAAGTATGGAACTATCGATGCGATGGGCTCAAAGATCGCGCGATGCATTCGGCGACAGGCCCGGATATGCCCTGTTTGGTATACAACAGGGCAGTACATTTATGGATATGCGCGAAGAAAGTGCAAATTTACTGCAAGACATTGAATTCGATGGGTATGCGGTCGGCGGATTGGCTGTGGGTGAAGGGCAAGAGATGATGTTCGATGTACTTGACTACGCACCTCAACAATTACCAAACGATAAACCGCGATATTTAATGGGCGTTGGAAAGCCTGATGATATTGTCGGTGCTGTAGAGCGCGGTATCGATATGTTTGATTGCGTTTTGCCATCACGCTCCGGGCGTACAGGGCAGGGGCAAACCTCAATGGGGGCGATCAACTTGCGTAATGCACGCCATAAAGACGATCCACGCCCATTGGATGAATGTTGCTCTTGCCCTTGTTGCCAAAAATATTCGCGAGCATATCTACATCATACAATAAAATGTAATGAGATCATCGGATCAATGTTATTGACGTGGCATAATCTACATTATTATCAGGAGCTTATGTCGGGATTGCGCAGGGCAATAAAACAACAGTCTTTGGATGTGTTCGTAAAAGCATTTCACACTAAAAGGGCAGAAGGCGATATTCCACTCCTTTAATCTATGTTGTTAGATCACTAAGCTTTTCGGACTTCACGTAAGAAAACACTATTTGTGCGAGGATGCGTTGCATCATCAGACGAGATCTTATCTTCCACAGTATGATCCAAACGCTTGAACGGACTGGCCTTACTTGGTGTGATTTTTAAAACCTTTGAAACAGGCTTGGTAATCTTTGAGAACTTAGATGTGGATTTAATTGGTGGAACCTTTGGTTTCTTACCAAGTTTTATGATTATTGCATTGATGATAGAAGGATCTTTTGTGCCTTTTGCAATGGAAATAATCTGAGCGATACTGCGATAATAGGCAATAGCGATAAGAATATATGCAATATAATATATTATATTATTTTGAATTCCAGTGGCAGTTTTATCAGTTAAAATCGCAGTTCTATTCCCAAAAAAGGCTTCGATGTAGATAGGGTTATTGCCATAGTAACCGTACTGAATTCCCAACTTCGCCAAGTTGTCTTTTGCCAAAGCTTCGTATTCTGTCCCAAAAGAAGTTGGCAGGCCGTTAACTTTCACAATAGGTCCGATTTGGCCACTCGCATCAGAAAGTGTTAGGGCTTTTTTGTATAAATTTTCATTATCAGAAACCATTGCACCTATAAGTATTTTCTGGGAAGTATTATTGATATTACTATCGGTGTTTGTAGATAATGATGAAGTGGGCGTTGTTACATAGAGCGGAAGTATATATTTAGAATTTTTGACAGCACCCTTTTTATCTATCGTTATCTTAAACAGATCAGTTGGGGCTATTTCTGCAAGCAAATTCATTTCACCAGCAATACCTGAATTAGTTTCTTTCGAAAAATCTTCAATACGAACGACTTCAGGCGGCCCATTTTTAATGGCAAGTTGAGTTTTTTGATACATTATGCCTGTACGTCCGTCCAAAAGCCCAGCCAGGGACAGTATTGCGAACGAAAAAACCAAGATTAATACAGGGTTTTTGAAGAAAATTAGGTCTAATATAGGTTTGATCAGGAACATGTTGCTGCCTCTTTAGGTCTTTTTATCTGCTCACCTTAAAGTTTATTAAAGAAATTTGGTTAAAATAAGGCAAAATTTGAATGATACTTTATAGTGTTGGCTTATGTGCATCGCACACTATTTCTCTATAAAATATGCTATAGTTGCCCTTGCCACGCAGTAAATAAAACGTCACAATCATCACAAGAAAATGAGCTATGGGTTGCTTGAATTATTGAACATCAAACACATCTATAAGCTTAGATAATTGGAGAAATACCGCGTTGCTGGATGAACCGGGGCGCAATGTTTCTTGCTTAAACAAAGGAATAATTAATGTCAGATGCAAATAGCGTATCTTATCCAGTCCTTCCATTACGTGATATTGTGGTATTCCCGCATATGATCGTACCGCTTTTTGTAGGTCGTGAAAAATCGGTCCGCGCACTAGAAGCGGTCATGGAAGACAACAAAGAAATATTGTTATCTTCACAAATTGACCCATCCGAAGACGAACCAACGGAAGAAACAATTTATCAAACCGGTGTACTCGCCAGTGTTTTACAGTTGTTGAAATTGCCCGATGGCACAGTGAAAGTTTTAGTTGAAGGTTTGCGTCGTGTGCGCATAACGGAATATTTGGATAATCCGGACTACTTTGAAGCGTCATCAGAATTTTTGGTGGAAACTGAAAATAACCCTGATGTTATTGAGGCTTTAAGCCGTACTGTTTCAAAAGAATTTGAACGTTATGCCAAACTTAATAAATCAATTCCTGAAGAAGCTTTAAGTTCGGTTGCGAACAGTGACGGTGCAGACAAATTGGCCGATACTGTTGCAGGTCATCTGTCTATTCGTGTTGAGCAAAAACAAGAGTTGTTGGAAACTCTGGACCTATCAGAGCGGCTGGAGAAAATTTTTGGCCTTATGCAAAGTGAAATGTCGGTTTTGAAAGTTGAGCGGAAAATTAAGAGCCGTGTCAAAAATCAGATGGAACGCACCCAACGCGAATATTATCTGAATGAACAAATGAAAGCTATCCAGCAAGAACTGGGTGACGGTGAGCAGGGTGGTGGTGATGAGCTTACCGAACTGGAAAACAGGATTTCTGAAACCAAGTTTTCAAAAGAAGCCAAGGATAAAGCAGAGGGCGAGTTGAAAAAGCTGCGTCAGATGTCACCAATGTCAGCGGAAGCGACTGTAGTGCGCAATTATCTTGACTGGATGCTATCAATCCCGTGGGGTAAGAAAACCCGTGTTAAAAAAGATCTGAACCGTGCCGAGGATGTTCTAAATGCAGATCACTATGGTTTGGAAAAGGTTAAAGAACGCATCGTTGAATATTTAGCGGTACAAAGACGCTCAGCCAAGCTTAAGGGACCAATTTTATGTCTTGTCGGACCTCCCGGTGTCGGGAAAACTAGCCTTGGTAAATCAATTGCTCACGCCACGGGGCGCGAATTTATTCGCATTTCTTTAGGTGGTGTGCGTGACGAGTCGGAAATACGTGGTCACCGCCGGACTTATATCGGGTCTATGCCTGGTAAAATCATCCAATCGATGAAAAAAGCTAAAACAGTCAACCCATTGATATTATTGGATGAAATAGACAAAATGGGCAATGATATGCGCGGCGATCCAGCAAGTGCATTGTTGGAAGTTTTAGACCCTGAACAAAACAACACTTTCGTTGATCACTATATGGAAGTTGAATACGACCTATCAAACGTAATGTTTGTGACAACATCCAACTCTTACAATATCCCCAGCCCACTATTGGATCGGATGGAGGTTATTGCACTGTCCGGATACACCGAAGACGAAAAGCAAGAGATTGCCAAACGTCACTTGTTGGATAAACAACTAAAAAACCACGGCTTGCGCAAAGGTGAGTTTACCTTAAATGACAATGCGTTACTTGATATTGTTCGTCTATATACACGCGAAGCCGGTGTACGTAATCTTGAACGTGAACTTGCAAAGTTATGCCGCAAGGCTGTTACTAAAATCGTTAAAGGAACGCAAAAAGTTGTGGAGATTACTTCGGACAATTTAGAGGAATATCTTGGTGTTAAACGCTTTAAATTTGGCCTTGCGGAAGAAAAAGATCAAGTTGGTGTTGTTACCGGCCTTGCATACACGTCTGTTGGTGGTGAATTGCTGTCTATTGAAGCATTAAAACTGCCGGGTAAGGGGCGTATGAAGACTACAGGTAAGCTCGGTGATGTTATGAAGGAAAGTATTGACGCAGCTGCATCATATGTACGTTCAATCAGCCCGGAAATCGGTGTTAAACCACCTGTATTTGAAAAGATCGATATTCACGTTCATGTTCCGGAAGGTGCGACCCCGAAAGATGGGCCGTCGGCTGGTATTGCCATGGTAACTTCAATCGTGTCTGTTCTAACAGATATAGCCGTTCGTAAAGATATCGCGATGACTGGTGAGGTTACATTGCGCGGGCATGTATTGCCCATTGGCGGATTGAAAGAAAAGCTTTTGGCAGCATTGCGTGGTGGTGTGAAAACTGTACTGATCCCGAAAGATAACGAGAAAGATCTTCCGGAAATTCCAGATAATGTAAAAGCCGGGATGGAAATTATTCCTGTCAGTCGTGTGTCAGAAGTCCTAGAGCACGCTTTGGTTACAAAACCTGTTCCAGTTATTTGGGATGAAAAAGAAGCGGCGGCAGCGTTAAGTGCGGAAAAAAGCGAAAATGCACCAACTGTCGCACACTAGAGTATTAACCTTTTCAGGATTGTTCTGATAAACTTTGTATAAGTCAGAATAAAAACATAAATTGACGTTATCCGTTGCGAAAGCGGGTAGCGTCATTAACTATTTTAGACTATTCCTTTATAAATAAATAAAGGAGGCCAGAGCACGTAATGGCAACTAAAGCAAAAACGACACAAAAGACATCGGCAAAATCGGCAATTTCCGAAGCACCAGATGAAGTGGCTGAACTGGATTTGGCTGATGAGACGATAGGGCAAGAAAACATATCAGACCCCAATCTCATTAAGAAAAAAGAAATCTATGATCACGTATCTGTTTCCACAGGTCTTCGTAAACGTGATGTGCGTGAAGCTGTCGACAGTATGCTGGAATATTTACATAGCTGTCTTTCAGATGGTAAAACCATTCAAATGCCACCTTTGGGAAAAATAAAATCAGTTGAACGCGGTTCCGGTGATAATATAAAAATGCATTATAAGCTTATGCTTAAGAAAACGAATGATATCGAAAAAAAAGTGGACTGAAGTGAAACTACCGCTTGATGCTGCTGGAAACTCTGTCTAAAAGCCGCGTCAGTGGGTGATTAGCTCAGTTGGTAGAGCGCTTCGTTTACACCGAAGATGTCGGGAGTTCGAGCCTCTCATCACCCACCATTCAAATGATAATCATGGATAAATAAGCTCTTTCAAAGAATGTAAGGGCGTTAGATATCGTTCGTAATCTTAGCTGACTATTCAGTATGTTATAATACAGTATTTGGGCGGGCAGATTGACTGCCACGCCCAATATTATCCATTATCTTTGCATAAGAAAGGTTTCATTTCCGGTGGTACTGTTGCGTATTGTGTTTCCTGAAAACGTATACGCAGTATTCTTTTGAGCTGATGCAGGCTCTTGCGTGGAAGAGCGTGTTATCAAATTTGTAGTATTTGGCTCTCTGTCCGACCCCTTTGCATACACAGTCGATACTTGTGCAGTCAGGGCTGTTGTACCCAGTAATGCGATGATAAAGGCTTTCAACGTATAAGTCATATTAGATACTCCTCTATTGGTTTATGTGGTCACTCGGTTGAGCTCATAAGAGAAGACTAGCAAATAGAATTGTTCACGCGCTACACACGTTGAAGTGCATAACACGTTTGTTTTATTTTCGTGATGTGAGTGTATTTTTATTAATTCCTAGCCGACGAATGCTTTTTCAAGCACATATTCAGCCGGTGAACTATTTGACCCTTCTGTTAATCCAGCAGCTTCACAGATTGCTTTCACATCATTATTAAGCCCAATCGAGCCACAGATCATCACGCGATCTGTTTCAGGGTTTAGCGGTGGCAGTCCCAAATCAGCGGCCAAAGTCCCGTTTTCCAACAAAGTGGTCATACGGCCCATTTTAGGGCTTTCTTCACGGGTCGTGGTTGGGTAGTAGCGCAGCTTATCGCCGATAAACTCGCCGATCAACGGATCATCGGCAAGAGAGGCTACTAGATCTGCCCCATAGTTCAGCTCTGCCACGTCACGGCAAGTATGACACATGATTACTTCGTCGTAACGATCGTAAAGTTCAGGGTCGCGCATCAGTGATGCAAAAGGTGCAATGCCCGTGCCGGTGGCAATGAAATACATCCGTTTGGCAGGTAAAAGAGCATCTAAAACCAAGGTTCCCACGGGTTTTGGACGCAGGATTACCTGGTCGCCGACTTTTATATTTTGTAATCTCGATGTCAACGGACCGTCTTGAACTTTGATAGAATAAAATTCCAGTTCTTCATCCCAAGAGGGTGATGCAATCGAATAGGCGCGTAATAACGGTTTGCCATTGTCACCCATCAAACCAATCATCACAAACTCACCAGATCGGAACCGCAGGGATTGCGGGCGTGTCAGGCGGAATGCGAACAAACGGTCTGTGTAATGTGTAACGGATGTTACTGTTTGCGCGTCGGGCAGCACAGGTTTGGCTTTAGTTGTGGTCACTGGGGATTGCTCTGTCATCGGTTTATCTTTCGAAGGCTGTCTATAGGGAGAATATAAGGGGTGCAAGTATCATGCGTTTTGGAGTAGGCGTGACTGGTAATTGAACTCTTTCCAGTTAGCACGATAAAGCCATTGTTCTTCTGGTTGGCGGGCTGCCAGCGTATCATTGATTTCAACCTCATCAAACCCACAACGGCGCGCCATCGCGTATTGATCTGCCAGAATAGAACCGCGTGCACGGATGCGGCCGGTATAACCTAGCAAGCGCAAATGCCGTGCGATGCTAAAGCCGCGGCCGTCATGTGAAGATGGAAAATCAATGCGGATCATTGCAGCTTGATTGAAGTAAGGTATGATTTGTTCTGCGCCCGCAGTATTAGGTACATCCAATCCGTAGCCCGCTTCAGAGGCGTAAGAGGAGGTTGTTACACCTTCCCAGTCACGAAACCCCATAGTCCAGTCATCTTCAACAAAGCCAGTGTCATTAATCAATTGTGTCATCTTACTGCACTGCGCCTTCACGCATTTGGGCACCATTTATTAAATGAATGCCACATTCAACTTTATCGATGCCCCGCCAGCGACCGGCGCGTTCATTTTCACCATCTTTGACTGCACTTGTACAAGTTGCGCATCCTATAGAGGGGTATCCTTTGGCAACAAGCGGGTGGCGTGGTAGGTTATTGTTGATGATATAATCTTGCAAATCCGGTTTTCGCCAATGGGCCAATGGATTGATTTTGATCCTTTTATTATCCTCATTTTCAAATAGATCCATGGCCTGACGCGTTCCTGCCTGAAACCGTTTTCGCCCTGTGATCCACGCGTCAAACTCGGAAAGTGCGCCCTCCAGTGGTTCAAGCTTTCGTAAAGAACAACATGCGTCGGGATTTGCGAGATGCAGGCGCCCGAATGGGTCGCGTTGTTTTAACGCTGCTTCGTTAGCTTTGATGACACGGACGTTTGTTAAGTTAAGCTTATGTGCAACCTCTTGCTGATAATCCAGGGTTTCCGGAAACAGCATTTCGGTATCAATAAAGATTACCGGGGTTTCAGGTTTGATCACCGAGATCATGTGCAAAAGTACAACTGATTCCGCACCAAAAGAAGACACCAACGCCACATTGCCTACGATGGGGTCGTTTAATGCCTGGCGTAAAACCGGGATAGCCGCATGATGACGATAAAATCCGTTCAGCATTTCCACGCGTTCATTGACAGTAATATTCGCTATTTCAAAGGGCATTATACTTACTCCGCTGCTATGCGCGTTTCGGGGTATAAGGCCGCTTTAAATGGTGCGGCCCCCAAACGGCGGTATGTTTCAAGAAAAGTCTCAACTGCCGCTTCACGCAAATCGAGATAGGCGTAAATCAGACGTTCAATGGCCGGAATAATCTCATCGTAGGAAAACCCCGGACCGGCACGTTCACCAATGGTTGCGTTCTGAGTGCCGTCTCCGCCAAGTGTGATCTGGTAATTTTCCACACCCGCACGATCAAGGCCCAAAATACCGATATGGCCCACATGATGATGCCCACAGGCATTTATGCAGCCAGAAATTTTGATCTTCAACTGACCTATGTCATGTTCAAGCTTCAGCTCTTCAAAGCGTGTGGCAATTTGTTGGGCAATTGGAATAGAACGTGCTGTGGCCAATGCACAATAATCCATGCCGGGGCATGCGATTATATCAGAGATTAGACCTATGTTTGCTGTGGCCAAGCCCACTTTGCGCAGTTCTGCGTAAACCGTAGGGATATGCGATTTGTGGACATGGGGCAGAATAACGTTTTGCTCGTGGCTGATGCGCAACTCATCATGGGCATATTTTTCAGCCAAATCCGCCATAACCCGCATCTGGTCAGATGATGCATCTCCCGGAGTGTCACCATGCTTTTTCAGTGATATTGAAACTATCGCGTAATCAGGGTTTTTATGCTGTGCTATATTGGTGTCGACAAAAGACCTGAATGCAGGATCTGATTTCAGGCTGGCTTCATAACCATCGGTATTGATATGATCATAATCGGGTGCGGCAAACGCTTGCTTTATATCAGCAAACAAAATCTGATCATAACCACCAAAGGCAGCGCGTTGAATGATAAAGCGTTCTTCAACCAGCTCCCTGATTTTCTCAATACCATTTTCATGTACGGTAATTTTGATCCGCGCTTTGTATTTGTTATCGCGACGTCCAAGACGGTTATAGATCTGCATAATAGCTTCACAATAGGGCAGTAAATCTTCACGCGGTAGAAACTCACGCAAAACTTTACCAATCATTGGGGTTCGGCCCAAGCCACCACCTACCAGCACTTCATAACCGACCTCGCCTGCATCATTCTGCAAAACACGCAGGCCGACATCATGTGCTTTAATCACTGCGCGGTCGTTTTCAGAGCCGGTAACGGCAAACTTGAATTTACGACCCAGAAAAGCGAATTCTGGATGATCCGTAGACCATTGTCGCAGCAATTCAGCCGTGGGGCGGGGGTCTTCAACTTCGTCGGCAGCAGCCCCGGCAAAGTGGTCAGCCGTAACATTGCGGATGCAATTACCCGATGTTTGAATACTGTGCATGTCCACATCTGCCAAAGCTTGCAACATGTCAGGCACATCTGACAGTTTAGGCCAATTATATTGGATGTTCTGGCGCGTGGTGAAATGGCCATAGCCCTTGTCCCAAGTATCGGCAATGTAAGCAAGTTGGCGCATTTTTGCGGAATTTAATGTGCCATAGGGGATCGCCACGCGCAGCATATATGCGTGCAGTTGCAGATAAAGACCGTTCATTAGACGCAAGGGTTTGAATTCATCTTCCGTCAGGCTGCCGTCCACACGTCGATCCACTTGGGCGCGAAACTGGTGTACGCGGTTTTGCACAAAATCTTTGTCAAATTCATTATAGCTGTACATAGATTTATACCTCTGCCTGTTTGCCGTGTTCATAATTCGACGGGCCACGGGTGCGAAATTCTTCGCGAAAATGGGTGGGGACGGGCTTGCCGTCTTTTAAAATAGCATCAGCCAGATAGGCCCCGACCAATAGATCCGCTTGCTTATGGGATTTGGCCAGAAGTTCATTGGCTTGCGTTTCATCGTCCAGAAACAATGCGTCATCATGGGATGAAACCCAATCACCGTTGTTTCCATAATAAACCACATCGCCTTCGATCAGGCGGTTTGCAGTCAATACTTTGGGTGTAAATGCGCGTGCCATTATAACCGCTCCGCTTTGTGGTAAACTGTGGGGATTTCAATGCCGGGGATTACATCAAAAGCGATATCAGCTTGTGTAAGGGTAGCGATTTCAATGCTGGTTTCGGGGTTGCCGGCTTGCAATCGTACGACATGATGTCCACGGCTTGCGTGTTTGATTAACAATGCATTTATCTGGCTTGCTTTCCAAGCCGAACCGAAATGTTTTTGACCTGTTTCAATCACAATGGCTTCGCGTCTTGCCAATTCTAAAATAGGATTGGGAACCCTGTGATCATAAATTACCACATCGGCCCTATGCAGCAGGTTGCGGGCTTTCAAGGTTAGCATTTCTGGGTCACCGGGGCCTGCTCCGACCAGTGAAACGTGGCCTGTGTTGGATGTTAGCGAAAGTGTTTCGGCTAATAATGTATCTAGCTCTTCGACAACGGCTGTTTCACCGCCTTTTGAAAGTGCAAGAGGGCCACGGTTAAAATAGAATTTTGACCAAAAATCACGACGTAAACGCCCCATCGGGATTGTGTTGGCAACTTTGCGGAAGCTTTGCCCAATGCGGGCAAGTGTGCCTAACTCTGCGGGCAGAAGTTCTTCCATTTGTTGTTTGATTTTGCGGGCCAATACCGGCGCGGCCCCTTCGGTGCCTATGGCAACTGTTACCGGCGCGCGATCAACAATAGCGGGGGTGATGAACTGACTATCTTCAAGATTATCGACAATATTCACCAATGCACCAACTTTGCGGCCAAGCACCGCGACGCGTTCATCTTCATTTGCATTCTCGGTGGCACCATAAACCAATGCAGCCTCTTTAAAATCAGCCTCAATAACAGGCCGATTTATATGTGTCACAAGACCAACTTGTGCCCATTGTAATATCTGCGGTTTGGGATGGGCGCCAAAAACGACAATTCGCGCATTTGTTTTTAACAACAGGCGCAGTTTAGCAATGGCGCAAGCGCCTACACCCGATACAATCACAAGGCGGTCATCGAGGTTTATAAATATGGGAAAGTGGCGCATCGTGCAGCTTCCTTATCTGTTTACGGTTATATACGCTATTTGGAATAATATTCCATAATCTGGCTGTACACACGTGAAATATAGGGATAATGTTCCATTAATTATGGAATTGGCAAGATTAATTTTTATATTCAAGGAAAATGAAGAATGGTAGACCAACTGGACGCAATTGATCGCAAGATACTACGGGAATTACAGGCGGATGCATCACAAAGTCTGGACGATATTGCCAAAAAGGTAGGGGCTTCAAAAACCCCGGTTTGGAATCGTATACGCAAGCATCGTGCATCAGGGCTGATAACTGCGAATACAGCGATTTTAGACCCGCAAAAATTGGGACTTGAAGCCTGTTTTTTTGTGCTTGTACGTACATCAGAGCATGACAAGGATTGGCAGGCAAAGTTTGTGAATACACTTTTGATCCGCCCCGAGGTTCTGGAAGCCCACCGTCTTGCAGGTGACATTGATTATATTTTGAAAGTTAGAGTGGAAAATGCCAAGGCTTATGATGCGTTTTATCAGGCATTGATCTCGGAAGTGAAAATTTTTAACGTCACAGCACTGCTGTCGATGGAAGAGATAAAATCGACGACAATCTTACCTGTTTAGGCAACATCCAAAAGCAGGCTGGTCTGTGAGTTTCTTACGCCAGATATGTCGCGAATCTTTCGCAAAACCCGGTCAACACCTTGCAGGTTATCGGCACGGATTTCTGCAACCAAGTCCCACGCACCATTAGTGGAATGTAGCGAAGAAAGCTCCGGTATTTGACGTAAAGCACGAATAACGGTGCGGGACATGGAGCCTTGTAATTCCACCAGCATAATAGCGCGCACCCCGTCGCTGTCTTCAAGATTGGTTTCAATGGTAAAGCGGCGAATAACGCCGCTATCTATCAGGCACGACAGGTGGGATTTCACGGTAGCACGCGACACTTTGGTAGCCGCTGCCAATTCGGTCAACGAGGCACGGGAGTTGGTTTTCAGGGCGGCCAATAGGCGGCGATCAGTTTGGGTAATTTCGGTCATATTGATCCATTTGTACAATTAGATATTCAATTTGTATAATTTGCATTCTTATTTGTACATGATTTTGGGTTAAAAGTCACATTATATTCAAATAATTTATGCGCGAAACATAAACAGGATCAGTAAAATGACTCGTAAAAGCTGCCATATTTTAGGGGCACCAGTACAAACAGGTGCCAGTCAACCGGGATGCCTGATGGGGCCTGCTGCATTGCGCACAGCGGGCTTGCCGGAAGTGTTAAAGGGGCTGGGATGGAATGTCACCGATCTGGGTGATTTCGAAGCCAAATCAGTAAGTGTTGCAGAACATCCCAATGATGCTGTTCACAATTTGGCCGAAACGGTCGGCTGGACACAAACCTTAAGCGACGAAGCTTTCAAAGCGGCACAAGCTTGTGATTTTCCAATTTTTATGGGCGGCGATCATAGCCTGTCAGCGGGAACCGTTTCAGGTGTGGCCCGAAGTGCTGCAAAAGAAAATCGCCCGCTTTTCGTATTGTGGCTTGATGCACATCCCGACCTGCACACGCCAGGCAGTACAGAAAGTGGTAATCTTCACGGTACACCTGTTGCCTATTTCACAGGAAAGCCCGGCTTTGAAACATTCCCAAAACTTACAAACCCTGTTGATCCGCGCAATATTTGCATGATGGGTATACGTTCTGTAGATCCTGCTGAAGAGAAAAACATCGAAAAGCTGGGAATTACGGTTCACGATATGCGCGCCATTGACGAACGTGGAGTTGCTGCACCTTTGCGCGAGTTTTTGGAAAAAGTGGTTGCAGCCAACGGACTTTTGCATGTCAGCTTTGATGTTGATTTTCTTGACCCGAGCATTGCACCTGCTGTTGGAACGACTGTACCGGGTGGGGCGACGTTCCGTGAGGCTCATTTGATTATGGAAATATTACATGACAGCGGACGTGTCAGCTCACTTGATCTGGTCGAACTCAATCCGTTTCTGGATGAAAAGGGACGTACAGCGCGGTTGTTAACTGATCTTACTGCCAGCCTGTTTGGTCGTCGTGTATTAGATCGCAAAACCAGGAGCCACTAATGACACACCCGATAGCATCCCCGCTGGCCTTTGTGCCATTCGTTTCAGTTGATGATATGATGAAGTTGGTTAACAAAATCGGCATTGAAAAGGTATTGACCGAGTTGGCGGCCTATATTGAGGCAGATTTCAAACGTTGGCCCGAGTTTGATAAAACCCCACGCGTTGCGTCCCATTCCGATGAAGGCGTGATTGAACTGATGCCAACAGCTGACGCCGAAAACTACGGTTTTAAATATGTGAATGGACACCCGAAGAATATGAAAGAGGGTTATCAGACCGTCACTGCCTTTGGTGTGCTTTCCAGTGTCAGCAACGGCTATCCGATACTGTTAAGTGAGATGACAATACTGACGGCTTTACGTACTGCTGCAACATCTGCCTTGGTTGCAAAATACCTTGCACCCGCAGGGGCAACAACGATGGCTTTGATCGGCAACGGGGCACAATGTGAATTTCAAGCTTTGGCCTTCAAAGCTATTTGTGGTGTTGATACAGTTCGGCTTTACGATGTAGACCCTGCTGCCACAGAAAAAGCTGTCAAAAACTTGTCCTCCACGGGCTTGAATGTTGTTGCCTGTTCTACAGGTCAGGACGCCATTGAAGGGGCAGGGATCATCACTACGTGTACGGCAGACAAACTGTGCGCGACCATCCTGACCGACAATATGGTGGGTGCAGGTGTTCACATCAATGCCATTGGCGGCGATTGCCCGGGTAAAACAGAGCTGCACCGCGACATCCTAACGCGCTCGGATATTTTCGTAGAATACCCGCCGCAAACCCGTATAGAGGGTGAAATCCAGCAATTAGCCGAAGATTATCCCGTCACGGAGCTGTGGCAAGTGATGTTAGGGCAAGCTGAAGGACGCAAGGATGCGCGCCAAATTACCCTGTTTGACAGTGTAGGCTTTGCGATTGAAGATTTTTCCGCCTTGCGTTTTATCAGCGATAAAATCAAAGATCATCCGTTCTATGAACCACTGGATATGTTAGCTGACCCTGATGATCCGCGTGATCTGTTCGGTATGGTGACGCGGCGCAAGTAGCTAAATACTATTCTGTTGCATAGATATTAGAACTGTAGCGCAGCCATTCTAAATAATCTGGCTGCGCTACCTGTTGAAATTGATCATATTTCCTACAGCGTGATAAGTTGTCACATTACATTACTATCTACTCCAATACGCTACGGAATACTTGACATATATCAATATTAGGCGTCTAAATTATCGAAGGGGAAGTTGTAAAATAGGAGAGACGAGATGAATTTATTCATTCGAAACCTGCCCTCTGTAGCAATCATCAGTGCATTCGCTATGGCGGCAATAACACCCTTACCTGTAATCGCCGGTGAACAAGGTTCAATAGCGCGCGGTGCAAAACTTTATGATAAATGGTTTGCTGTCACAAAAGCTGAAAAGCCAACGGAAACACATTCCGCATGGCCTGCTTCCAATGAAAAGAAAAAGGGCAATGTTACATGGCGTTGCAAATCCTGTCATGGCTGGGATTATAAAGGTGCCGATGGCGCATATAGTTCCGGGTCTTATAAAACAGGTATAAAAGGCGTGAACGGCATGGCCGGGGCTGATTTAGCCAGCATCGTTGCTGTTATGAAGGACGACACCCATAAGTTGTCGGGCCTGATGGACGATGCTGACTTTCAGGATTTGGCGATGTTTGTGTCTAAAGGGCAGATTGATATGAGCGCGCTTATCGACTATGACACCAAAACTGTGAAAGCAGGTAACGCTGCTGCTGGCCAGGACCACTTTGAAACCATGTGTGTTCAATGCCACGGTGCGAACGGTGATCTTCCCAAAGATATGAAGAAAACCCTGGGCAAGCAATTAGGTAACCCACAAGAGGTTATGCACAAAATCCTCAACGGTCAACCTGCTGAACAGATGCCCGCATTGCGGACAATGGACAGACAGGTCGTGGTTGATCTGATGGCCCATATTGCGACGCTACCAACTGAAAAATAGCGTGTTATCAACCATGCTACGCCGCCCTGTATGGGCGGCGTGATGTAATTTTCAGTAGGAAAACGTTATGATCAAAAAGATTTGGTGTTGGTTCTGGCAGCCCACACAACGGTTTACATGGGGAACCATATTCATCGTCGGCGGTTTTGCCGGTATAATTTTTTGGGGTGGATTGAACACCGGAATGGAACAAACCAATACCATGGGGTTTTGCATTTCGTGCCACGAAATGAACGATACCGTATATGAAGAATATAAGAAATCCGTGCATTATAAAAACGCATCCGGCGTGCGGGCTATTTGTTCTGATTGCCATGTTCCCAAGGAATGGACACCTAAGGTTATTCGTAAGATCAAAGCCTCGAATGAGGTTTATCACAAGCTTATGGGAACCATTTCGACGCCCGAAAAGTTTGAAGCAAAACGCTGGGAACTTGCCAATCACGTCTGGGCAACAATGAAAGCCAATGATTCACATGAATGTCGGAATTGCCACAGCTATGACGCGATGGATTTCCACAAGCAAAGCCGTCGGGCATCTGAAAAAATGCAAGCTGGCCTTGAAGAAGGCAAGACATGTATCGATTGCCATAAAGGCATTGCGCATAAGATGCCTGTTGATCCTAATGAAGATGACGAAGACTAGGTTCGGACACAGTCAGTCTAGGTAATTTTTATACCGTATCAACAAGTCTGGCCAGCCGTCCGGCATCTAGATCGCCTGCTCGTGCCTCCTGTCGCGCGAACAGAGCTGGTTGTTGATTGTTGGGTAGTTTGAGGGGCAGGTGTGCTAAGATTGCGTCTTTTCATACGTTTATCTGTAACGCTGGCAGATGTGATTGATCGCTGTGGAACAACTGCCTGCCTAGTGTTAATCCTATTATCTATTTTAACGTCTCCGGACGCAGGAACTGCGCTGGTAGTTACGGGTGTTTGGCGGCGCGTACCATTATTTGTTACGGAAGCGGGTGTAGTGGCGGATCGAACGGGTGTTATGATAGCATTTTGACGCGCCGAAGCGGGTGTTTCATTCCGGTTTCTTATGACCTGGTTTCCAAGACCAAGCGCGCCGATTGCAGTAGCTTGTGTCGCTGCATTATTGTTTTTTTGTTTAGCATTTCCATAAGATGTCAGAAGTTCAGATTTCTGCTGCCCGGTTAGTTTTCCGGTTGCCTTCATTCCTTTGGATTTTTGATAGTCCGATATTGCATTTCGGGAACGCTTTCCCAATGAACCATCAACAGTACCAACCGAATATCCGTAATGATTAAGAGCTCTTTGGATTTCCTTATTCTCAGACTTTGGTGAGGTTGATGACTTTTGGGCAGGGTTAGATGTACCCTTTTTCATTATCTGATTAACAGCGTCGTTCAAAAACCCGCCAAGACCGTTGCTTTGCGCAAAAACAAGGTCGGATGGCGCGAGCACAAGCGATGCACATATTATTACAGTCAGTTTGGTAATATTTTTCATATGGTTACCCCATTAAATTAACGGGTGGTCAATTTAATATCGTAAACTTATGCCTAATCTACAATAATTCGCGTATAATTACAATATCCATTAAACAATCAGCTTTTGGCAACCTTTTAATTATCTCTGGATAAAACCTAACGCGTTAAACATGATTTGCTGCATTCAATAACAAATGCAATGCCACCTCTGTTGACTTCAAACGCACATTCGCGCGCCCAATTGCGCCAAATTCAATGGTTTGACAGCTTGGTGTTTTACCAGTTTGCGCAAGCGCAAAACAGACGCGCCCCTCTGGCTTATGTTCTGACGGCCCGGGGCCGGCGATCCCTGTGATTGAGACTGTGATATCAACACCGGCATGTTCAAGTGCACCTTGTGCCATCTCTTTTGCAACTTGTTCCGATACGGCACCAAATGCGGCTAGGCTTTCTTTTTTAACGCCCAACATGTCCATTTTTGCAGCGTTTGAATAGGTAACAAATCCGCGCTCTACAACATCGGATGATCCGGCAATATCGGTTAGTGCCGCAATAACCATACCGCCTGTGCAGCTTTCTGCAGTGGCGAGCGTCCAACCACGTGCGCGGCATTTCTCCAGAACCTGTGTTGCGAGCGTTTCCATTACACCGTCAGCCCGTGATATAGCACTGCAACTGCGGTTGACGCGATTGCAGCTAGGATACCCGCCAATACATCGTCGAACATAACACCAAAAGCAGTTGTTTTACGATCAGCCCAGCTAACCGGCCATGGTTTGAAAATATCAAAGAGCCGGAAAAAGATAAAACCGGCCACCAAAGCCGGCCAAATCAGTGGAAGATCATGCCGGGTAAACATAAAAGAGGCAGGAAGTAAGGTTATCCATTGCCCTGCAACCTCATCAATAACAATTTCGCCCGGATCATGGTTTTCCTGACCTTTGGTTTCTTGAATAGTAGCCCACCATCCTATGAAGAATACGATGAAAGCGGCTATCAATAACGCAGAAAACCCACCCCAAGCGTGCAAAAACCACGCAAATGGTAACGCTGCCAGCGACCCCCATGTTCCCGGGGCTTTGGGTAGCAATCCGACGTAGAAAAAGGTTGCGATTAGTTTGCTCATATTTTCACCAATGTTGCTGTGGCTTGTGCGGCAATTCCTTCGCCACGCCCCGTAAAGCCCAGTTTTTCAGATGTGGTTGCTTTGACGCTGATGCGGTCAATATCCACATTCGTAATATCAGCCAATGTTTTACGCATAGCATTTGCATGAGGACCTATTTTTGGCTGTTCGCAGATTAATGTGCAATCAATATTGGATATGGAAAATCCATTTGAAACAGCTACCTCCACGGCTTTTTTTAAAAAGATATCGGACGCGGCACCTTTCCATTGCATATCTGATGGTGGAAACCATTGGCCAATATCACCTTTACTGATTGCACCAAATATTGCGTCTGTAATGGCGTGCATTCCAACATCCGCATCAGAATGACCTATTAAGCCTTGATCAAAAGGGATTTTCACACCGCACATGACCACATGATCGCCGTTTCCCAGTTTATGGACATCAAATCCGTTACCTACCCGTATATCCATAGTATTCCTTAATAATCTATCAGCCAAAGCAAAATCTTCGGGCTGGGTGATTTTCATATTCAGCTCTGAACCAAGCACTGCGACAACGTCAAGGCCAGCTGCACGGGCAAGTGCTACGTCATCGTCAGCAGCGGTCTCTGCTGCTTCATGTGCCGCAAGTATATCGTACAAATAAAAAGCCTGCGGTGTTTGCGCCCGCCACAGCGTGTCACGGGGCTGTGCTTTATCTGCCTTACCGTTCGTCATCTGCCAAAGTGCATCGGTAACGGGCAAGGCTAAAAATGCGGCACGATTATTATCCATACAGTCAATAATACGATCCAATGCATCCAACGGCAGCATAGGGCGGGCGCCGTCGTGGATGAAAACCAAATCACTGTTACAAGCACGCAACCCGTTCAAAACTGATGCACTGCGCGTATCCCCGCCAAACACCGAAGGCTGTAGTCTTGTATCCGTAAATCCGTTGATACACTGATAATAAGTATCTTTATCATCAGGATGTATAACAACACGCACAACGTCTATACGTTCACTAGCAAGCATTGCGCGAATGGTATGACGCAATATAGGTTCGCCCGCCAGCATTTGATATTGTTTAGGCATGTCACCACCAGCGCGTGTTCCGCGGCCTGCAGCAATAATTAATCCGGTACGTTTCATCGTCATTTCATGCATTATTACCAAATTATTCAAGAAAACAAACCTATGGATTGCCGCCCCGTTTAAACAGGTCTATGAATAAATTTGCATAAGGATTAGGCATGACCTCTGTATTGATTGATAATAAGGCACTGACGCCAGCGGTTTTTCTGGCCCCCCTTGCAGGTATCACAGATTTACCCTTTCGCAACCTCGTTTCTGGTTTTGGGGCAGGTCTAGTTGTATCTGAAATGGTCGCATCACAAGAAATGGTGCAGGCAAGACCTTCTACGCGTGCACGTGCAGAGCTTGGGTTTGACGCGCAAAATACAGCGGTGCAAATCGCTGGCCGCGATGCTTACTGGATGGCCGAATGTGCAAAGATGTGTGAGGATAACGGCGCCAAGATAATAGACATCAATATGGGTTGCCCTTCAAAGACAGTGACACATGGCCAATCTGGGTCTGCTCTGATGAAAACACCGGACTTTGCTTTAACTTTAATTGAAGCCGTTATTAATGCCGTTGATGTACCCGTAACTCTGAAAACTCGGCTGGGCTGGGATGATAATCTGTTGAATGCGCCACAAATTGCACGATCGGCACAGGATGCAGGTGTACAGATGGTAACAATCCATGGTCGAACGCGTTGCCAATTTTATAAAGGTAAATCTGACTGGGCTGCTATTCGCGGTGTCTGTGATGCGGTCAGCATACCTGTGATTGCCAATGGGGATATTACAGATACGAACAGCGCAAAACTGGCACTTCAGAAATCCGGTGCAAACGGAGTTATGGTTGGCCGAGGTGCGCAGGGGCGGCCCTGGGCATTGGCGCAAATAGCACATGATATATTTGAACTGGATGCACCGAAAATTCCAAAAGGTAATGACCTTATTGATTTAATATCAATTCATTACGAAGACATGTTGAACTTTTACGGCACTGTTTTGGGTAATCGCGTATCACGCAAACACCTGGGCTGGTACATGGATGATATTGGCACGTCTCGAGAGTTGCGCCGCGCTATTCAAACTGAAAAAGAACCGGAAACGGTGCTTTCGCTAATTGCGCGCATGCTAGATGACAAGGAATTAGCAGCATGAGTAATAAATACTATGAAAACGTATGGGATGCTTTGCCATTCCCTTCTTTTGTAGTCACGTCCCTTGGTGAAATAACGCAGGCAAATGCAGCGGCGGAACAATTGGTTTTCACATCTTATAAGCAAATGTTAACTAAACATATTTCGCAATTTTTTTCAGACAACTCTATTATTAACAGCACCATAAGGCAGGCTGTAAAAGATGATGGTTCGGTAACGCAATATAATGTGGACGTCGCAGTCATTGGACAATCTGCTGCTGTTAGCAACATCTATGTGAGTTTCATTAATCCGAATAGAACTGAACTATTGCTGGTTATACAACCCACAGGGATTGCACAAAAAATGAGCCAATCACTGACCAATCTTTCTGCAGCACGATCAGTTACTGCAATGGCAGCAATGCTGGCCCATGAAATCCGCAATCCACTGGCCGGTATTTCTGGTGCAGCGCAATTACTGGCAATGAACGCGACTAAAGACGACAGTGAATTGGCTGATATGATTGTTCAGGAAGCAACACGGATAGGTAAACTCGTCGACCGTGTTGAACATTTTGGCGATCAACGTCCAATGCATGCAATGCCTGTAAACATACACGATATACTTGACCGCGCACAACGTGCGGCCAAAGCAGGTTACGGAGCGGATATATTATTCAATGTGGATTATGATCCATCTCTACCGAATGTGTCGGGCGATGCTGATCAATTACTGCAAGTCTTTCAAAACCTTCTTAAAAACGCAGCCGAAGCAATGGAAGGTAAACGCGGCACGATAAAATTGCGAACATCCTATAATTCAGGTGTGAAATTGGTGATGCAAGGCAAGAATACCCAAAACCTACCCATGAAAATTGAAATCATTGATAATGGATGCGGTGTTCCGGAAAATTTGATTTCCGAAATTTTTGATCCTTTTGTCAGCTCAAAAACAAACGGCACAGGTCTGGGGCTATCTTTGGTATCAAAAATAATCGCAGGTCATGGTGGCCTGGTGGAATGCAACAGCGAACAGGGACGCACAAATTTTTGCATCCGTTTGCCAGCTTGGCGTGAGAAAAAGGAGGCACATTAGATGGACGGTACCGTAATAATTGCTGATGATGACCGAACTATCCGTACTGTTCTGACACAAGCTTTAACACGTGCGGGATGCAAAGTACGCTCGACCAGCAATATTTCTACGCTGTGGCGTTGGGTTGAAGAGGGCGAGGGGGATGTCGTCATCTCTGACGTAATGATGCCCGACGGTAATGGGTTGGATTTACTACCTCAGATTCACAAAAAACGCCCTGATTTACCGGTGATAATTATTTCAGCACAGAACACAATGATGACGGCAATTAAAGCGTCCGAGCACGGGGCTTATGATTATTTGCCGAAACCTTTTGATCTAAAGGAGCTATTATCAAAAACAAATCGCGCATTAAGCCAATCAAAATTACCGGCTAAACCATCTGTATCGACTATATCAAACCAACAAAACCTACCACTTGTCGGTAGTTCAGCCGCTATGCAGGATGTTTACCGTATCGTAGCGCGGGTATTAAATACAGATTTGAACGTGATGATAGTCGGCCAAAGCGGTACAGGTAAAAACCTGTTAGCAAATACTTTACATGATCTTGGCCATCGCCGGGACGCACCGTTTTTAACGATACATCCTGCCTCTGCTACAGCTGAGCAGATCAGTGATATATTGCTTGATGAAACCAAAGCACCTTACCGTACAACCATATATCTGGATGAAATTACAGAAATGCCGATGGATGTGCAACTTATGTTGCTGGATTTGATGCAAATGCCAGTAATTGTGGACAAAAATATAAGATTTATCTCATCAACACAGAAATCACTGAAAAACATGATCAGTGAAGGCATGTTTCGTGAAGATCTTTTCTATCGTTTGAATGTTATGCCCATAACCTTACCACCATTGCGCGATCGCATGGATGATATTTCGGAACTTTCATTTTATTTTTTGAGAAAGATTTCTGATGATGGGCAGCCAATTAAAACAATTTCCAACGCAGCATTGGAACATTTGCGAGCGGCTCTTTGGCCGGGCAACGTTCGGGAATTAGAAAACTTTATATCCCGTATTAAAGTACTTAGTACCGAGGATGAGATATCTGCGCAGTTGGTAGAAAATAGTTTAAAGCAAATGCCAAAAGTAACATCTGAAACTACTCACTTAAATGGTGAGGGATTATCTTCGGCAGTTGAAGCTCATTTAAAACGTTACTTTGATCTTCATGGTGAACAATTACCGCTTCCTGGTCTTTATAATCGAATCTTGCGTGAGGTAGAATTGCCATTAATTGCGTTAAGTTTGTCGGCAACCCGTGGAAATCAGATAAAAACGGCCGAACTATTAGGAATAAACCGTAATACTTTGCGAAAAAAGATACATGACCTCGATATTAAGGTGACACGCAGTAAGAAAATGATGTAAAACTGCCACAGTGATTGTATTGTAATGGAACGGCTCGAGCAGCATGAGAAAGTTTCCGCTCTTAATGACGTTGAACCACTTTAACCGGTGGCGCCAACGTAGGCGTGTTCAAAATGCGTTTACATTTTCACTGGTTGCACTTGGCCCCATACTTTTAATCATGACGGTTTTGGTTCTAAACCGTTTTGGTAACAATATTGCCCCCGGTCTGTTGCGCATAGTTCTCTTAGCCGATTTTGTTTACGTTTTATTAATCGTGGCATTAGTTGCGCAGCGCATAATGCAAATGGTGGCCGCACGTCGCGCTAAATCCGCAGGCTCCAGATTACACATGCGTCTAAGTGCGGTATTTGCACTTGTAGCGTTTACCCCCACAGTTCTAGTTGCAGTCTTTGCAACAATCACACTGAATATTGGTTTGGAAGGTTGGTTTTCCGAGCGTGTACGTGATGCTGTTGGCTCGTCTTTGTCTGCTGCAGAAGCATACGAGGAGGAACAACGGAATGACCTGATCAAAGACGTAGACTTCCTGAGTGATTATTTAATCCTGCAAAAAAGACGAAACCTGTTAATCGACAACGGTGGTATTCGCGATGCAGTTATCAAGGGTCAATCTCTTATACAAAGGGGGTTAAAAGAAGCGTATGTTATCGATAGCGATGCAGCATTGATTGCACGTGGAAACAGAAGTTACCTTTTTGACTTTGAGGCACCATCAAAAGCAGATTTTTTAATCGCGGATGAAGGCGATACGGCCATTATTCAAGATTGGCAGAATAATGAATTTCGTGCACTCGTTCGACTTCCTAATTATCTGGATCATTATCTTCAGGTCTCAAGAACTGTAGATGGCGATATATTAACACTACTTGATGAGACCAAAGAAACCGCCACGCTTTATAATCAGTTGGAAAGTGAGCGCGGTAAATTGTTCTTTGATCTTGGTCTGATTTATCTTGGTTTTGCTTTCTTTGTTATTTTGTCAGCAATTTGGTTGGGGTTGTGGTTTGCCGAACGTCTTGCGCGACCGGTTGGTAAATTGGCAGGCGCTGCCCAACGTGTGGGGGCAGGGGATTTGACTGTGCGCGTCAAGGAAGAATCGGGTGACGACGAGATAGCCATGCTGGGACGTATATTTAATCGCATGACGCAACAAGTGAAACGCCAACGCGATGATCTGATTGAAGTTAATGAAAGAACGGAAAAACGTAGACGCCTTTTTGATAGTGTGTTGACGGGTGTATCAACCGGGGTGATAGGTTTAAACCCTGATGGCCAGATTGAAGTATTAAACACTGCAGCTTCTAAGATACTGGAAATCAACAAAGATAATGTAATTGGTCAAGAATTATCAAAGGCAGTGCCAGAGTTTTCAAAATTATTTAAACAAGCACAAGATAAAGTAAACCCAACGAAACAGGATGAAATTAGCCTTACCCGGGCAGGTGATGCTGAAGTTTTACTAGTGCGCATTACAGCGCGGGTAATGGATGGGAAAACCTTGGAAGGTTACGTTGTTACTTTTGACGATGTCACAGATCTTGTATCAGCGCAGCGCATGGCCGCCTGGGGTGATGTTGCACGCCGCATTGCGCACGAGATTAAGAACCCGCTGACACCGATCCAATTATCTGCTGAACGCATGGCTCGAAAGTTTGCACCACTCGTGGGCGATCAATCCAAAATGCTTGAACAATATACAGATGTTATAATTCGGCAAACAAATGACTTGCGCCGCATTGTCGATGAGTTTTCCAAATTTGCACGTATGCCAGAGCCGGAAAGGCGAAAAGAAAACCTGTCTAAACTTGTTGATGATGCGGTCCTTCTTCAGCAAAGTGCAAGACAAGATATCGATATTAAAATTAAGAATACCCGTAAATCTGTATTTTCCGATTTAGACAGCACAATGATATCTCAGGCTCTGACCAACCTGATTAAAAATGCCGGCGAAGCAATTGACAGCTACATAGAAAAAAATGGACCTGATGAATACAAACCGGAAATAAGAGTTCTTGTTGATACGCATGGCCAGTCCTCAGTCATCCGCATTGAAGACAACGGTATTGGCCTGCCCAAGGAACAAAGATCACGTTTGTTCGAACCTTATGTAACCAATCGGGAAAATGGTACGGGGCTAGGTCTGTCTATCGTGAAAAAAATTATCGAAGAGCATGGCGGCACGTTGGAACTTGTTGATGCGCCTAAATTCAAGGGCAACCAACATGTGGGGGCAATGGCACGCATAACATTACCTATTATAAATCAAAAAGAAGAAGACCACATAAATACAAAAGTGGCATAATCATCAAAAGGAAGCGGTATGGGCGATATATTAGTTGTAGATGACGAAAAGGACATACGGGAACTGGTGTCTGATATCCTTGTGGATGAAGGCTATAGCACCAGGCTGGCTGCAGATTCAGATGAGGCGTTTGCAGAGATTAATACCGAAGCACCAGATTTAATCATTCTGGATATTTGGCTGAAAGAAAGTAAACTCGACGGCATTGATATTCTAAAAGCTGTTCGCAGAGACAATCCCGATATACCGATTGTTATTATATCAGGTCATGGCAATATCGAAATTGCCGTAGCCGCGATAAAACAAGGTGCATATGATTTTATTCAAAAGCCTTTTAATATTGACCAGTTAATGGTTGTTATTTCACGCGCGATGGAAACATCTCGTTTGCGCCGTGAAAATGCTGCTTTAAAAGTGCGGGATGTCACATCATCAACAATGGTTGGTGAGAGCCCTGTTTTCAAAGCTTTAAAATCACAATTAGACAAGGTCATGAAAACCAATGCGCGGGTGATGTTAACTGGCCCATCAGGGGCAGGTAAAGAGGTTGCCGCGCGTTACATTCATGCAAACTCTGACCGGGCAAAGGCACCCTTTGTATCCGTCAGCTCGGCCACTATTGAACCGGACCGCATGGAAGAAGTGTTATTTGGTCGCGAAACTGTTGAGCGTGGCCATGAGTCCGGATTGCTAGAGCAAGCTCATGGTGGTTTTGTTTTCTTTGACGAAGTAGCGGATATGCCCCTAGGCACTCAATCAAAGATACTCCGGGTCTTAGTTGACCAACAATTCACCCGATTAGGTGGAACGGATAAGGTACGGGTCGATTTGCGTGTCGTTTCGGCCACGAATAGGGATTTGCGCGAAGAAATAGATGCAGGTGCGTTTCGCGAAGAATTATATCATCGTTTGAATGTTGTGCCGATTGATGTTCCTTCTTTAGAAGATCGACGTGAAGATATTCCACTTATCGCCACACATTTCGTAGATGAATTCCATAAAACACAAGGCTTGCCGTTACGAAACCTTTCTGATGAGACTGTAGCATTACTTCAAACTATGTCGTGGCCAGGTAATGTGCGCCAGTTGCGCAACATCATTGAACGCGTGTTGATTCTGGGGGCTGAATCAGGCGATATTGCTCCGTGTGAATTACCGGGGAATGTAACAGAAGAAGATGATAGCGGGCCAACGCAAAAATCATTTGCAATGCTACCATTGCGCGAAGCCCGTGAGATGTTTGAACGTGATTATCTTATGGCCCAGATAAACCGGTTTGGGGGCAATATTTCCAAAACAGCAAATTTTGTTGGAATGGAACGTTCAGCTTTGCATCGTAAATTGAAATCTTTAAATGTTATAACAACAAATAAGTCAGGTGCACGCGTTGCCGAAATCGACGAAATAACATGTGATGGATAAACATTGACCATCGATCACGAATTTGCGACTAAATCACGGTTGTGCGCTCATGTTAGCGCCATAATTAGGAGACCGGCATGAAGGTCATCATATGTGGAGCGGGCCAAGTTGGTTGGCAAATTGCACGTCACCTGTCATCAGAGAAAAATGATGTGACTGTGGTCGATAACAATGCAGAATTGGTAGCGCGTGCGACTGATACACTGGATGTCGGTGGTGTTACCGGGTTTGCATCTTATCCGGATGTTTTGGCCCGCGCAGGGGCAAATGATGCGGATATGATCATAGCCGCGACATTTTCGGATGAGGTTAATATGGTAACCTGCCAAGTCGCCCATTCGGTTTTCAAAATACCGCGCAAGATTGCAAGACTGCGTTCACAATCCTATTTGGACGTTATCTATTCTGAATTATACCAAAGAGACCATCTACCAATTGATGTGGTGATTTCCCCTGAGTTGGAGGTTGCAAAAACTGCGTTGCAACAAATTGAATCGCCAAGCACGTTTGATACAGAACCATTTCTAGAGGGTAAGTCAAAGTTAATTGGAATTGAGTTAGATGAGGACTGTCCGGTTTTAAAGACGCCATTGAGACAGTTATCAGAATTGTTTTCAACATTACGTGCCGTAGTTGTCGGAATACGACGCAACGGGCGATTATTTACGCCCAGACCGGATGATCAACTATTCGACAATGACCAGATCTATATAATCCTACACAGTGAAGATTTATCACGTGGTTTAGAGATTTTTGGAAAAACGGTCAAAAAGCGCGAGCGAATAATAATCCTAGGTGGCGGCAATGTTGGATTACGTGTTGCGCAAACACTCGAACAAAGTGGCGAACGTATCAGAACAAAAATGATAGAAATGCACCGCGAATGTGCGGAACGCGCAGCGGATGCGCTTGTACGTACAATTGTTTTGCATGGTGATGGTCTTGATATGGAAATGTTGCATGAGGCAAATATCGGTCAGGCTGATGCCTTACTTGCGCTGACATCCGACGATAAAACCAATATGCTTGGCTGCGCACGCGCCAAAGCAGAAGGTGTCCCGATGACTGTTGCATTGGTTAATGATCCATCGTTAACCGAACTGAAAGACGCCTTGGGAATAGATGCATTCATTAATCCTAGAGCAACAACTGTATCCTCTATATTGCGCCATATTCGACATGGTCGCGTGAAAAATGTTTATTCAATAGGTGATGCGGAAGCCGAAGTTATTGAAGCGCAGGTTTTAAACAGCTCACCAATTGCGGGAATGAAAGTACGCGACATAGATTTTCCAGAAGGTGCGTTGTTAGGCGCCGTTCAAAAGGGAGAGAATGTACTGCGCCCGAACGGTGACACAAAGATTGAAGATGGGAACACGGTTGTTATTTTTTGTTTATCGGAAGATGTGGCAAAAGTAGAGACACTGTTCCAAGTCCAAGTAGACTTCTTCTGATGCCATGAAAACGTTCGAAGACTTTCCATTTTTTGTTATTCTAATGGGGCTTTCATGCGTCGCAATGTACATTCCAATGTTGCATGCAATACGGTTGGAAGATTGGTTGACAGCACGAACGTTTTTTTACAATGCAACCCTCTTAAGTATATTGACTGCCATTGTCGGGATTGCCACGCGCAGGCAGGCAAAAGGGGCCTCGGCGAGCGCGCATTTGCTAACCATGCTTGGTGCCTATGCTATACTTCCTCTATTACTTGCGATGCCAATGGCCCAATTGGTTAAAAGCATTACATTTTTTCAAGCTTATTTTGAAATGCTATCCAGTCTGACAACGACTGGGGCCAGTCTTTTCGACGATCCAAAATCTATATCAGAGCCACTTCATTTGTGGCGGGCACTTGTTGGCTGGCTAGGTGGTTTTATGATATTGGTAGTCGCCATGGCAATATTTGCACCGCTTAATATGGGTGGATTTGAAATTTACGCATTACAGCGCCATCGCAAAGCTGCTGTATCTCAAATGCAAAGAGCAGAAGTATCCGAACGCTTAAATAGGTTTTCAACGCAAATATTCCCAATATATTTATTGCTTACCATTGTTTTATCTCTTGTGTTGATAGTCTTGGGTGAACGCGTTCTGGTGGCTGTCTGTCATGCAATGTCAGTTTTATCAACCAGTGGTATATCCCCTATTGGCGGGCTTGCAGATGCTCAAGGAGGTTTTATCACTGAAGCAGTTATGTTCATGTTTCTGTTTTTTGCTGTCTCCAGGAATACATTTTTATCAGGGCGCGAGCAGGATAGCTGGCAAAGTTTCAGGCACGACAAAGAAATTACACAGACATTATTGTGTATTACATTAATACCCTTGCTACTGTTCATCCGGCATTGGTTTGCATCGATACAGTTAGGTGATCAACCGGATAATCTGTCCGCCATTGCCTCACTTTGGGGCGGTGTTTTTACTGTTATGTCATTTCTGACGACTACGGGTTTCGTAAGCAAATCTTGGGAAGCTTCACAATATTGGTCTGGATTGAATACGCCCGGTTTAATATTTATCGGATTGGCCTGTTTAGGCGGAGGTGTGGCTACAACGGCTGGCGGTATTAAGCTTTTAAGAATTTATGCGCTGTACAAACACGGTCTTCGCGAAATGGAACGGTTAAGCTTTCCACACTCTGTGGGTGGTGCGGGGCAGCGTGGGCGCTCTATAAGACGGGAAGGTGCCTTTGTTGCATGGATATTCCTGATGGTCTTTGTCTTTACATTAGGCATCATAATGCTGGCACTCACTCTAACGGGAATAGATTTTATAAGTGCATTGGCTTTTGCAACGTCTGGGTTTACGACCACGGGGCCATTGGTTCACATTGCTTTGGAAAATAAAGCAAGTTACGCCCAATTGACTGACATGGCCAAAGGGATACTTTGTGTAGCTATGATTCTTGGAAGACTGGAAACAGTGGCTGTAATTGCACTGTTTAATCCAAATTACTGGCGTTAATGGCACATATTTACCCTAAAAGTGATTAAAACGGTTGCTTTGCACTGGAAAATCCAAAATTGCTGTCTAGTATCACGCTGATAAAAAGAAACTGCCTGTGCAAATACAGGCCAATAACGAAAGCTGGGATAAATGGCTGCCGATAAAGCTAACTTACAGGATGCATTCCTGAATAACGTTCGCAAGGAAAAAAACTCCGTAACTGTCTTCTTGATCAATGGTGTAAAATTGCAAGGTGTGATCACTTGGTTTGATAACTTTTGCATTTTGTTGCGCCGTGATGGTCAATCACAACTTGTCTATAAGCACGCTGTCTCTACTATTATGCCGGCGCAAGCAGTTGTTCTATACGACGGAGACGGAGAATAGACGCGCCTGACATTACCCGCGTAAGCGTATTACATCCAGACATTTGGAAATCACAAAGCCGCCGTTCACCGGATCATTCCTTGGCCGAGGCGGTTTCGCTTGCGCATGCATTACGGCTTGATGTTGTCCACAGCGCAGTTGTCCCGCTTAAAAAGCGCCAGGCCGGTTTGCTGTTTGGCAAGGGTAAACTGGAAGAGTTATCTGCGATCTTTGAGGCAAACGAGATTGAAGTGGTCATCATTGATGGGCCTGTATCTCCGATCCAGCAACGCAATTTAGAAAAAAAATGGGGCGTAAAAATACTGGACCGTACGGGTCTTATACTAGAGATTTTTGGTGATCGCGCCGCAACACGTGAAGGTGTGTTACAAGTTGATCTTGCACATCTATCCTATCAAAAAACCCGACTTGTACGCAGTTGGACACACTTGGAACGCCAACGTGGCGGTTTAGGGTTTATTGGTGGGTCTGGTGAAACACAGATCGAGTCAGACAGGCGTGCTATCGATGACGCTATTGTTCGTTTAAAGCGACAACTTGCAAAAGTTGTTAAAACGCGGTCATTGCACCGTGAAGCACGTAAAAAAATACCTTACCCGATTGTTGCACTTGTCGGTTATACCAATACTGGGAAGTCTACGATTTTCAACCGTATAACCGGGGCGTCAGTGATGGCAAAAGATATGCTTTTTGCCACACTTGACCCGACTATGCGTGCGGTAAAATTGGAATCAGGCCGTGAAATTATACTGTCTGACACAGTTGGTTTCATATCAGATCTTCCAACAGAACTGGTAGCAGCATTTCGCGCTACATTAGAAGAAGTTTTAGATGCGGATCTGATCCTTCATGTCCGTGATATTTCCCATCCGGAAACTGATGAGCAATTAAAAGACGTAATGGATATCCTGACAAAATTGGGCATTAAAGAAGATGCACAACAGTCTATTGTGGAAGTTTGGAACAAGATAGACATGCTTGACCCAGTTCAGAAACAGCAATTGGATATAGCAACTGAAAGTAACAATAATATTGTTATGACTTCTGCACTTACCGGAATGGGACTTGAAGGTTTGTTAGAAGCCATCGAGCAAAATATTTTAGAACCAACTGTAACTGAAATTGTTAAATTGGCTTTTTCCGAAGGTAAACGACGTGCATGGCTGTTTAATCAAAATGTTGTGGATAAAGAAGACCAAATTGACATTGGTTTTGATGTTACAGTGACATGGACAGCAAAGCAGGCAGCTCAATTCCAAAAGATTTAAGAACCTTGATCTTGTATTTATGATCCACGCTTTAACTTTAAACAGCCGCCATAATATTGACACAATTAAAACTTAGTTTGAACTTATGTGCCTTAATGTGAACAAGTGTTCGCCGTTTTTAGACACATGTGTAGTAAGTCGTAACGAGTGTGGGAGAATATTATGTCTGATAATATCCAAAAACTGAAAAATAACCCAAAACTTAAAATTGATTGGCCTGAGCAACTTGAATCAGTGAGTGAAATCAATTTGTTTGAAGAAGTTATGGCAACATTGAAGGCAGCCGATAATAAGAACGAAACACCGTCTTCTTAACCTTATTTTGGTTGTAACATCGTCACGCCGACCGCGCCACCGCGCGCCAAGTCAATGTCTAGTGACATAGGAATATACTCACCTCTACGCCATAACTGTGCCAAATCATCATAATGTTTTGAAAAAGGATGGCCGGATTGCCCGGTGGAAATAATAAACAATGAACTATTTGGATCAGCAAAATCAATTATTGCGCGAAATCCTGCAGCATGCACATTCGCATATGGATTATCACCTGTACCGATAGTTCGGGCACGTTGTAATGTGTTGTCACCGCCGCTGGTTTCCTGCCGAATATTCACAAACCAACTAAGAAATGGGACCTTCCCCAGAATTTCATGATCCTGATATGCTTGGTGCGCTTGGCCCCAACGCCAACTATCAATACGTTTTCCGTATTTTTCAGTTAATTCCAATAATGCGTCATCCAATGCAATCCGCGCAATATCTGCACAGGTTTCAATACGGGCAGAGGGGCGAATGTCACACCATTGCGCAGCATTATCAATGTCTCGATAGACGCGCTCAATAAAAACCGGATCAGGGCGTGGAAAACGATCAATTAATGGACCCAGCTCATCGAAAGCCAGACGATGTTGCAGATTACGTAGCCACGCGGCATAAATCAAAGGTTCAGGCAGATGCTTATCCATTTCCCCATTCCATCCTGACAACAGTTTTAATGCAGTCTGTTGTAATTTCTCTACTGTACCAGAAGCTGCGTTCTCACCGGAAAACCATAACTCTTTTGCGATAAGTGGTAATAACGATCTTGCCGTGAATGATACCGTATCATTCTGTGCATCAATAAAACTTTCACGTGTATGAACCGCGCGGGTATTCAGTAGTTTTGTCAGGCGGTTAATACGTTGCGTGTCGCCCCATAGGTAACTGACATGATTAGGAAATTCATCGTCGGTTAATTTGTTATTCGTGTTGGCTACAATACCGCTTTCAGGATTAAGCTCATATGGGTTTTCCGTATAATCGAAATATCCATCCCAGCGATTTTGTGGCAACCAACCTTGGGACGGAATACGACCGGAACTAACGTGGTTAGGCATGCGCTTGGGCATTTTGCCAATCATTTGAAGTGAGATTGAGTTTTTATCGGCAAGGATTAGGTTTTGTGATGGGGCGGTGAATTTGCGGCCTGCTTTTCGCGCCTGAAAAACAGATTTTGCGCGCATTAATTCAATGGCTGCTGACATCGAGATGTCATTCGCCTCCAAAGCACTCCAGCGTATGGATGTCACATGACCTTCGGGTGTTATCGATCCCAATGAATAATGCTTGGCAGGAATAATCGGACCATTTTCAGTGTTTAGCAGTTTTATTGTTCGGCTCTTACCGTCTTTTACGTTTATAATAACACTTTTGGTTTTAAATGGCTTAAACCCTGATGGCGTTAAATACTCATTTGGGTTTTCCGGATTTAGCTTTTCAATATAAACATCCAAATTATCCAGATATGAACTGGTTACCCCCCATGCAAAATCACGAGACCGGCCCGCCAAGATTGCCGGTATTCCGGGAATGGTGCCACCAACGATACCTGTGTTTTGAAATTCTAAATTGGCTAACATCCAGATAGATGGTGCACTTAGGCCAAGATGGGGATCTGTCGCAAGTAACGGCGCATTAGACGCCGCACGTTTTTTTGAAACAGCCCACGCATTTGATGCACCACCCATCTTTGCAGTGCGTACTGGATCCAAAGGATCATAGATGTTTTTTGCAAACTGTGATTGCATTTTTGTAGCGGGGAAAAGCTGTGAATATTCGGGTAAACTAATAACACCGGCACCAGGCGCATCTGGCATAATATCCTTAACCAAATCATTCCCAACGGTTAATGACACCTGGGCGCGCAATACTTCATTTCTAAGATTACTGTCCAACTGCAAGGCCATCAGGCGCATAATTGCCAGGCTGTCAACGGGACTCCAAGGTGATATATTTTTGGAAAATAGAAAAAACTCTGGGGCACCGCGCCCTAATGCATTTTCATTTACTGTTCTCATCCATGCATTCACACCCTGCGCATATGCGGTCAGAGCTTGTTTTGTATCCTCGGTCTGAAAACTGTAAGAAGATTGTGCCAAAGCATAAAGATCAAGTCTGCGAATAAACTCATCTATGTTAACTGTGCGTTCTCCGTATAATTCAGACAATCGTCCTTGTGACGTTCGTCGCAGCATCGTCATTTGCCATAAACGGTCCTGAGCATGGACAAATCCAAGCCCAAAATAAACATCATGATCATTCTGGCCTAGAATATGTGGAACGTTATTCGTGTCACGAACAATTTCAACAGGTTCTTGGATGTCGGAAATATCATAACTTGCATTGTAATCGGGCAGGGAGCGCGTTGCGAAATAATAGGCCAGCAAGCCCCCCGCAACTGCCAGTAAAAGCATTAACACAAAACCGCGCATCAACCAGCGAAACAAAAATGTCAAAATCATCTCCGATATAAACCAGCATTGCCTGACAGCCTACACTGTAATTGACAATATCGTGGCAACAGTAATCTGGGGAAGTACTACAAGAGGCGATAAATGCAATATAGAAGTAAAGAGTGTATTAACGTTAATAAAAAGGCGGTATAAAATCGCCCTTAAACATTCTCTTATAGTTATCTTACAACTCTGTTGTATTTAGAGCCTTCTAATGAAACGCCCACCAACAGACCTGCCTGTCCAAAGACTACGCTGTAGACACCATTGCTTATTGTATTTGTATCAAGACCGGCGGCATCCGCATTATCAATTAAAGTATATTCAAGATCGGCACCCAGCGTCCAGCCTGATTTCGAGCGGAAGTTTTGCAACGCATTTTCATCCATGAAAAACAGAACCTGCGAAATTTGTTGGCCGCCAATTTGAAGTCCCCATGACCCCGCAACGGTGTTATAATAATCCACAGGCGCATTGCCGACTAACAAAGATCCTTCGCCGTAAGCGCCGCCAAAAATAAAGCTGCCTTTGGTGATTTTGGGCATGACCAGCATACCAGCTGCGCGATCAACCAGTGACGTTGTAAATGGAATTTCAGCTTCCATTTGCCGAAGTGCTGCGTCAACGTTAGCATCGATTTTAAAACGCGCATTGCTGCTTGTGCCGCCAGCACAAGCCGATGTCAAAGATGCACCAGCTGTTGCGATAAAACCCCGCCGGGTCCAATTAGTCATAGGTGTTGCTCCTGTAATTGCCTACTCATTACGGTCTAATGCCGAATTCTGATATCATTTTAAGCTATATTTGGTATGCTGTCACCATAATACATACAAATAAGCGTGTTTTTGCTTGGTATTTTGTGCTTAATCGGCAGAAATCATCTTTTCCGCAACTTCAAATGCATAATAGCTAAGAATTCCGGCACATCCAGCGCGTTTAAATGCCAAGAGGCTTTCAAAAATAATCTTATCACGGTCTATCCAGCCGTTAGCCGAGGCCGCCTCTATCATCGCATATTCACCACTGACCTGATAAGCGAATGTTGGCACATTAAACTCTGTTGTAGCGCGTTGGCATATGTCTAAATATGACAGGCCCGGTTTGACCATGACCATGTCAGCACCTTCGTTCAAATCACGAGATATCATTCGCATAGCCTCATCGGAATTGCCCGCATCCATTTGATAAGTGTGCTTGCCGCCTATTAGAGCTCCTGTTGCACCGACTGCATCGCGAAATGGGCCATAATAAGCTGATGCAAATTTCGCCGAGTAAGACATGATTGCAACGTCAGGGAATTCATTTTGTTCCAGGGCACGCCGAATAACGCCTATACGCCCATCCATCATATCAGATGGTCCTAGAATATCCGCTCCGGCGTCTGCGTGGGTTAACGCCTGACGTTCCAAGACCATAAGTGTTTCATCGTTCAATATAATGCCATCTTTGACTATGCCGTCATGGCCATCGGAATTATAAGGGTCAAGTGCCACATCCAGCATAATTCCAATATCCGGCACTGCCGCTTTAATCGCGCGGGTGGCTTTATTAACCAGATTATCAGGATTAAATGCTTCATCGCATGACGATGATTTTAGCTCTGTAGGTGTATATGGAAAAAGGGCTACAACAGGTATGCCCAGATTTGCAGCCTCATTCGCAGCAATTACAGCACGATCAATCGTCATGCGCGAAACTCCTGGCATCGATGGCACCGGTTCAGAAGCATCATTTCCTTCCATCACAAATATCGGCCAGATAAAATCAGCAGGGGTCAAAATATTTTCACGCACCAAGTTGCGCATCCAATCGGTACGACGTAAACGGCGTGGGCGATTAGCGGGAAATTGTGAAAAACTGTGCGTCATAATGGATCCTTACAGGTTCTTGACGCCGAATTGCCTAAAATTTGACTTAACTTCAAGGAAAAAGAGCTCCTGTTTATTGGAATCGCAGACAAATCCCCGTAGTAAGGGGCAATATATGAATGTTAGGTGCCTGAATGTACGCAGAAATAATGACCGCAAATGGGTTCGATAACCCATGGTACTGGTTGCTTGTGGCAATTGTTTGGGTTCGCGCTATTCAGTGGACATTGGGTATTCCCGCTGACACGATGCGGGCAGCGAAGCGTGGTGATGAACGGGCAAAACAAGATGCATTGGCCCTTTTGGATATTTATATTCGGACAATGACGCGTGATTTCAATCACTTTGGAACAATTCTGGTTCTAATGACAAGTTTTGTACTCGCATCTTTTGCGACCATGGGGTTTTGGAATGGGGTTGCCATATTGCAAGGCGTCTTTTTTATTGCATTCCCTATGGTGATACTGGGTGCCATGGGCATACAATTATCATACCGTTTGCAAAACAAACCTGAAAGCTGGGATGTTTTATGCAAAATTTATGGCAGACAACGCTGGATAAAGGCGGCATTGGCAATCATGTTTATTTTTACGTCAATGTTATGGGCATTATTTTTGGAAATACGCCCCTATCTGGAACAATTATAAACGGTTGATGCGCATGCAGACCTAAGGTAGCTCCCCATTTATGGAAACTATGCCTCATAATCCTAATCTTGTAACTGTCGGCGGTGCACCGGAAGGCTATGATGCACGCCTTTTAGCAGAGCAACTAGCCAAATCAAATGCACCGGTCATTCATATTGCCCGTGATGATACACGCCTTGCAGAAACGCTAACGGCTTTAAAATTCTTTGCGCCCGATGTTGCTGTATTTACATTTCCGGCGTGGGACTGCCTGCCATATGACCGCATTTCACCCAATGCAGAAATTTCCGCTACACGGATGGCAACTTTGGCCACACTGGCGGACGGGTTTGATCGTCCGTTCATCCTGTTAACGACTGTTAATGCGGCAACACAATATGTGCCTGCGCGTGATATTCTTCAGCAATCCAGTTTTACCGCTACTGTCGGAAAACAGTTGAACGAAAAAGAATTACGCAATTTTTTCACACGCATGGGTTTTACGCAATCTCCAACTGTGATGGAACCGGGTGATTATGCTATCCGCGGCGGGTTGATCGATGTTTTTCCACCCGGCGATAGTGGCCCTGTGCGACTGGATTTATTTGGCGATGTGCTTGACGGGGCGCGCCGCTTTGAAGTCGAAACACAAAGAACTGTCGCAAAACTGACCCGCATTGAGCTGGCTCCGGTATCGGAAGTTATCTTGGATGAAGCATCGATTGAACGCTTTAGGCGGAATTATAGGCACGAATTTGGTGCAGCGGGCACAGATGACCCGCTTTATGAAAGTGTAAGTGCCGGGCGTAAATACCAAGGTGTCGAACATTGGACGCCATATTTTCACAAGCGTTTGGAAACATTATTCGATTATATCCCTGATGCCACAGTGTTTCTGGATGACCGCTGCACGCCTGCCAGATTAGCCCGTTGGGATGCCATTGCCGATCAATATGACGCCAGATCAGAAGCCTTGGCAAATAAAACCCGTATGGACAGCGTATATAAGCCATGTCCGCCGAATTTATTATATCTGGATGATCCGGCATTTGAAAAAGCTATCAGCAAACATAAAATCCGTCAGCTTATGGTGTTGTCGCAAGGTACTGGCCCGAACGTGATAGATGCAGGCGGACGTATCGGGCGTAATTTTGCGCCCGAACGTCAGCAAGAGCAACTCAGCTTGTTTGGCTCACTGGCTGATCATATAAAAGAAAAGCGCAAAACCGGACAGGTATTGATTGCTTCATTCTCTAATGGCGCGCGCGAAAGACTGTCTGGACTGCTTGAAGATCACGACACAACCGGCGCTATAAACATTGGCCACTGGAAAGACGTTGCCGACAAAAAGGGCAACCTATCACTTGCGGTTTGGCCTCTGGAACACGGGTTTGAGGCCAAAGGGATTACGGTTATTTCCGAACAAGATGTGTTGGGTGATCGCCTGATCCGTTCGGGTAGACGCAAACGCAAGGCTGAAAACTTCCTGACCGAAGCCACAAGTCTGACACCCGGTGATCTGATTGTGCATCTGGATCATGGAATAGGGCGTTACAAAGGGTTGGAAACGGTTACGGCGGCAGGAGCACCGCATGATTGCATCCTGTTGGAATACGCCAACAATGACCGTCTATTTATCCCTGTTGAAAACATTGAACTGCTTAGTCGTTACGGCCATGAAGAAGGTCTTTTGGATCGACTGGGTGGCGGTGCGTGGCAGGCCAAAAAAGCCAAACTGAAAGAGCGCATTCGCGAGATGGCCGATAAGCTAATCCGCATTGCCGCTGAACGCATGTTGCGCAAAGGCGAGGTGATGGAGCCGCCCAACGATCACTGGGATAGTTTTTGTGCGCGTTTTCCTTATACCGAAACCGACGATCAGCTGAACGCAATCGAAGATGTGTTGGAAGATATGGCCGCTGGCCGGCCAATGGACAGACTGATATGCGGTGACGTCGGGTTTGGCAAAACCGAAGTGGCCCTGCGTGCGGCATATGTCGCAGCCAGCTCAGGCACCCAAGTCGCAGTAGTTGCCCCTACAACACTTCTTGCCCGCCAACACACAAAATCATTTGAAGAACGCTTCCGTAATACAGGTATTCGGGTAAAACAATTGTCGCGTTTTGTAAGTGCAAAAGAGGCAGCCCTTACAAAACAGGCCATGGCGGATGGTGCCGTTGAAATTATCATCGGCACCCATGCTCTGTTGGCCAAAACCATCAAGTTCAGCAATCTTGGTTTGCTGGTGATTGATGAAGAACAACATTTCGGGGTCAATCACAAAGAGCGCCTGAAACAGCTGCGCTCGGATGTGCATGTATTAACACTGACAGCCACACCTATTCCGCGCACCTTGCAAATGTCACTTTCTGGTGTCCGAGAGCTATCCATTATCGGTACGCCCCCAGTCGACCGCCTGGCCATTCGCACCTATGTTAGCGAATTTGATAGCATCACCATCCGTGAGGCTTTGCTGCGCGAGCATTACAGGGGTGGTCAGAGTTTCTATGTGGTGCCACGCATCAAAGATCTTCCCGATATAGAACAGTTCCTCAAGGATCAGCTGCCGGAACTGACCTATGTCGTCGCCAACGGACAAATGCCTGCCGGTGAGTTGGATGACCGGATGAATGCATTTTACGACGGCAAATATGATGTCTTGTTGGCCACAACGATTGTTGAAAGTGGTCTGGATATTCCCACCGCCAACACGATGATAATCCACCGCGCCGATATGTTCGGCCTGTCGCAACTTTATCAAATCAGAGGCCGTGTCGGGCGTTCAAAAACACGTGCTTATGCGTATCTGACGACGAAACCGCGCCAGCGTATGACAAAGAATGCAGAAAAACGTTTGCGGGTTCTTGGGTCTCTGGACAGCTTGGGGGCAGGGTTTACGCTGGCCAGTCAAGATCTGGACATTCGTGGGGCTGGTAACATTTTGGGCGACCAACAGTCAGGCCATGTACGTGAAGTGGGCTTTGAATTATACCAAGAAATGTTGGAAGAGGCGATTGCCAAGATGAAGGCAGGCGAAATGGAGGGCCTCAGCGATAGCGGCGAACATTGGTCACCACAAATCAATTTGGGCGTACCAGTTCTGATCCCCGCCGATTATGTGACCGATCTGGATGTGCGTCTCGGGCTTTACCGACGACTGTCAAGTCTTGCCAAAAAGGTCGAACTGGAAGGTTTCGCTGCTGAATTGATAGATCGCTTTGGCAAATTGCCCGACGAGGTTAATATGCTGCTGCGTATTGTGCGGATTAAAGGCATGTGTCGTGCGGCCGGTATTTCAAAACTGGATGGCGGCCCCAAAGGTGTCGTCATGCAGTTCCGAAACAATAAATTTGCGCGCCCGGAAGGGTTGGTTGAATTTTTACATGATCAACGCGGTACGGCGAAAGTTAAAGACAATAAAATTGTGGTGCGCCGTGATTGGGCAAATGATGACAAGAAAGTCAAAGGGGCGTATATAATTGCGCGTGATCTGGCGGTGCTAGCTAAAGGGTAATAAACTGATGTCCCAGTTGGGACAGGGGGTTATGTTATTGTAATTGTGTAGTATATCAATTTTATTGTAGTGTCTTTACTATGATAAAGTAAAGCTAAAGCTCTAAAATTATCATCACGCAAAAACTGCCAAATGAGCGCTGCGCGCCCACCCCGCATAGCAGACATTCTCCATAATTTTCAGGCTATTTACCAACCAAGGAAAAACCCATCTGGCATCCGCGTTTCACCTATCTGCCTTAGCCAAGACTTCCTTGATCACCCCATCCCACATTTCAGTGGGCTGTGCGCCACTGACAACGTAATGATTGTCGACGACAAAGGCCGGTACGCCTTGTACACCGGCTTCACGCGATTTGGTGTCGCGGGTGCGGATGTCTTCGATATTGGCGTCACTTTCCAACAGGCGCTTGGTGGCTTCGCCGTCCATACCCGCAGCTGTTGCAATGCGCAGCAGAACCGAGTGTTCTGAAATATCGCGGCCTTCTTTGAAGTATGCTTTGAACATGCGATCCACTACGGCATTTTGCAGACCTTCAAGTCCTGCCCACAAGATCAACCGGTGCGCGTCTATCGTATTCGGAGTGCGCTTGATACCTGCAAAATTCAAATCCAAACCCATTTCGCGGGCAGTATTGTCAATTTGCGAGTAGACCCGAATAGCCCCTTCCTGACCACCGAATTTGGTTTCCAGATATTCACGCCGGTCCATACCGTCAGCGGGCATTTCCGGATTAAGTTGGAACGGATGCCATTCAATGACAAAGTCATGGGTGGGGTTCGCCTCTAACGCGCGGTCAAGACGGGTTTTGCCGATGTAGCACCACGGGCAAATCGGATCGGAAATTATATCAATTTTTGTCATAATGCATTCCAAGTGATTGCTATTTTTTACAGATTTAAGATAGAAGCCCAGTATGAGCAATCTAAATGAACCAACTTTAATCACAATCGCGCGTGCAAACGGTGTAAGGGAGCAGGTTACAAACCTTAACCTGGGGCAGCGCGTTCGCCAATTGCGTAAAGATCGCAAATGGACGCTGGAACAAGCCGCCAAACAGGCGGGGTTGGCGCGCTCGACCCTATCAAAGATCGAGAACGGACAGATGTCGCCGACTTTTGACGCGGTGAAAAAGCTGGCTGACGGATTAAACATATCTGTACCGCAGTTATTCACGTCACCAAAGTCAGATCAAATGATGGCGCGGCTTGCTTTGACGAAATCCGGTGAGGGCAGGGAGCATATCACCAGTACCTATGAACATGAAATGTTGGCGCCTGAGTTGAAAGATAAAGCAATGTTGCCTTATCGCGCCAGAATTCGTGCACGCAGTTTTGACGAATATTCCGGTTGGGTACGCCATGATGGCGAAGAGTTTTTGTACATATTGTCCGGCATTATTATGTTTTACACAGAATTCTATGAGCCCGTGGAAATGCGCCGTGGTGATAGCGCCTATTACGATGCTGTAATGGGGCATAATCTGATTTCGATAAGTCAGGACGACGCAGTTGTATTATGGGTTACGGCTTTGCCTGATTGATAATGGTTCTAAGAAGCTGAATACGTTGTAATATATTTTTAAAACAACTTTTAAGATCATTTGAGATAGAATCGGATGGGGATTGAATTTAAAATAAAAAACTTAAACTTTCATGATTAAGCTATCTGCCTTTTTTGGCGAAAAACAATGGAGATAAAGTCCTTAAGTGTAACGCATTGTAAATAAAGAATAATATGAATTAATGGTTTGCTACATAAAAAAAACGCCCTCACAAGGAGGGCGTCAAGTATTGAGGCAGGTTTCATACAGGCAAGAAACCTATCGAGCAGTAAGACTGTTATACAATTTGCACAGCGAGTCTCCAAGTAAAAACTTTGACATTTCAGTCAAATAGCTTTGTTAACCTATTGAAAAGTGATTCAATTCAAGGAATGTTGCCTACATGACACGACTCTTCTTACCCTTTTTCGTTATTGTTTCCATATTGGCAACGATTAGCTTTTTATCCGCAACAATAGCGCATGCAGAATCAAACTATGGCATCGCAATGTATGGAAAACCCGCTTTACCTCAGGGGTTTACAGCGCTTCCTTATACTAACCCGAATGCGCCAAAGGGCGGACGAATGGTTTTGGGCGAAGTGGGTGGCTTTGATAGTATGAACCCTTATATTCTTAAGGGGCGTGCCCCTTGGGGGGTGCGTGCCCATGTGGTGGAAAGCTTGCTGGGGCGTAATTGGGATGAGCCCTTTACGCTGTACGGTTTGTTGGCCGAAACAATAGAGGTCGGGCCGAACCGTGAATGGGTTGCATTTACCTTGCGCAAAGAGGCCACGTTTTCTGATGGATCGCCCGTCACAGTGGAAGATGTCCTATGGTCGTTTGAAGCTTTGGGCACCAAAGGGCATGCGCGCTATATCACAGCCTGGAAAAAAATCGAAAAAGCAGAACAGACCGGCCCACGCCGTGTGAAGTTTACATTCAATACGGTAGACCGCGAATTACCGCTGATCCTTGGGTTGCGTCCGATTTTGAAAAAAACGGACTGGGACGGGCGTGATTTTAAGGACAGTTCACTGGACGTCATCACTGGTTCCGGCCCGTATATAATTGGGAATTTTGAACCGAACCGCTATATCAGTTTTAAGCGCAATCCGGATTATTGGGGCAATGCGATTGCCTTTAATAAGGGGCGGCATAACTTTGATGAACTGCGTTATGAGTATTTCAGCGATGGTGATGTTTTGTTTGAGGCCTTCAAGGCAGGTGAATTAAGCATGTACCGCGAAGGAAATGCAGGCAAGTGGGATAATTTGTATGATTTTCCTGCGGTCAGGAACGGCGAGATTATCAAGTCGATAATTCCCGATAAACGCCCCTCTGATGTAAAGGGGTTTGTGATGAATACAAGGCGCCCACAACTATCAGATATTCGGGTGCGCGATGCGTTGCTGCATGCTTTCAATTATGAGTTTATCAACCAGACGATTAACGGTGTTCCACAACCCAAGCTGACATCCTATTTTTCAAACTCCATGCTGGCAATGGGAAGCGGGCCTGCAAAAGGACGGGTGCTTGAATTGTTGAAACCATATGCAAATGATCTGCCGCCAAGCGTATTGGAAGGGTATGCATATCCAACCTCGGACGGGAAAAAACGCAATCGGCGAAATTTACGGCGCGCCAAAAAACTATTGGCAGAGGCAGGTTGGACGATTCAAGATGGGGTTTTAAAAGATCAGGACGGCAAGGTTTTCGAATTGGAAGTTCTACTGAATGTAAGTGCCACTAGTCATGAAGGCATTATGAATATCTACCGTGATGCCCTGAAATTGCTGGGCATCACGTTGCAGATTAAACTGGTGGATAGTGTTCAGTTTAATGTGCGTAAAAAGAACTATGATTTCGATATGACATCATACACACTAAGAACGTCTTTATCTCCCGGCAATGAGCAATGGCTGTATTGGGGACATGAGGGCATTGCCCAACCCGGCAGGCGGAACTACATGGGAATGGACAGTCCTGCCGCAGAGGCAATGATCGAGGCAATGTTGCAATCAACCGAACAGGAGGACTTTGTGGCAGCAGTTAAGGCGTTGGATCGGATTTTGACCTCTGGCCGTTATATCATTCCTTTGTGGTCTGCGAACGGATCACGGCTGGCGCATAAATCAGATCTGCATTTTCCGAAATATACGCCCATTTATGGTGACACAGTTGGCTTTGTGCCTGATGTCTGGTGGGCAGACCCTAAGTAAGTGACAATAATAGTTTAGCGGCAATAGCAAACATGGTTATGCCTATTATGAAATCCAGAATGCGCCATGTATGGGTGGATTTCATATATGGTGTTAACAACCGCGCGCCATAGCCCAGGCTGAAGAAAAATATAAAAGATGCAAGCGCTGCGGCCACCCCGAATGCCCATTTTTGGTTCACTTCAACATATTGTGTGGAAATCGCGCCTATCAGACCCAACGTATCAAGATAAACATGCGGGTTTAGCCATGTCAAAGCGGCCGCCACGCCCAAAGTTGACCACATAGTAGTGCTGTTACCCCCGATTTTAAGGGCATATTCCCCAACCCAAACAGCATATAATCGTGTTGCGCCATAGAGAATTAGAAATGCGGCACCGCCAAGTGCCATTACCGTTGGCAACCAAGGGGCCAAGTTTACAATATAGCCAAAACCGGCAACTCCGGAAATTATTAACAGTGCATCTGACAGGGCACAAAATAAACAAAGTGGAAAAACATGAGAGCGCAGCAATCCTTGACGTAAGACATATGCGTTTTGTGCACCGATTGCCAAGATCAGCGAAATGCTGGTAAAAAAGCCAGTAAATGCAGCTGATATCATTTGGCGGTTTTAGCTTTTGCCATCCGTACAGCCTTTGCTTTTCCGTTGGCCTTTTCTGCTTTTGACGGTGGCATGACGAGCCCGGCAGAGATCACAAGTTTTGCGGCCTCTTCAACAGTCATATCAAGTTCGATTACGTCTTTTGTCGGCACAAACAATAAAAAACCAGAGGTCGGGTTTGGTGTGGTGGGCAAAAACACCGATGTCATGGCTTCCTGTCCGGTTTTTGTCAAAAGCTCTCCACCTGATTTGGTTGAGATAAATGCGACTGCCCAGATACCCTTGCGCGGATATTCGACAAGGCAGGCCTTTTCAAACGAACTGCTGCTTTGACTGACGACGGTTTCTACAATTTGCTTTAAGCCGTTATAAAGAGAACGCACAACAGGCATCCTGTCGACGAAACTCTCGCCTGCGCGTACCAAAGAGCGGCCAAACAAACCCTTGGTCAAGGCACCGATTATAGTCGTGAATATTAGAAAAACCACAACACCCATGCCACGTACATTGATGTCAAAATATGTCAGTGGATTGTATTTTGCCGGCAGAAACGGCAGCACGCTGGCGTCAACAAACCCTGCAAAGCTCCATACCGCCCAGATGGTGACGGCCACGGGTAAAACTACAGCAAGGCCGGTAATGAAATTATTGCGAATGGATGCAATAATATGGCTTTGCTTCTTGGCCTTTACTTTTTTCTTTGGTTTTTGTGCCATTTATCTAATATATCCCTCTTCAGTGGGACGTGTTAATCTAGAATTGCCCACTCTTCAATGGTTTGGGGCATATTTCCTATAAATACCTCTTGCCATCAATTAAAAACCGTCATAGACCCCGCCAGATAAATCCACAGGCGAGGCTTGCGGGTTATGGGGGAGAAATCCCTGTAACTCCACCGGTTGGGCAAATGTCCTTCTCCTCGCTGCGGCTAAACCGGAAAAGGAATATGACAATGGCTCTACCAGAGTTTACATTGCGCCAACTGCTAGAAGCAGGCGTACATTTTGGACACCAAACACACCGCTGGAACCCACGCATGGGTCAATTTATATATGGCAAGCGTAATGGCATCCATATCATGGACTTGACACAAACAGTGCCTCTGCTTGACGCAGCATTGAATATTGTGCGTGAAACTGTTGCTAAAAACGGACGTATTTTGTTTGTTGGCACAAAACGCCAAGCGGCAAAAGCTGTGTCTGAAGCAGCCGAGCGTTCAGCACAATATTACATGAACCACCGCTGGTTGGGTGGGACTTTGACAAACTGGAATACAGTTTCAAAATCCATTGCCCGCCTAAAACAACTAGACGAGAAATTGGAAACAGGCGCTGAAGGCCTGACCAAGAAAGAACGTCTGGGTATGGAACGCGAACAGGGTAAACTTGAAGCTTCATTGGGCGGCATCCGCGAAATGGGCGGCACACCTGACCTTGTGTTTATCATCGACACCAACAAAGAAAGCCTGGCAGTAGCAGAAGCTAAAAAACTGGGCATTCCGGTTGTAGCTGTTGTTGATAGTAACTCGGCACCTGACGGCATTGATTACCCGATTCCGGGCAATGATGATGCGGCCCGCGCAATCGAGCTTTATTGCGACCTTATCGCACGTTCAGCATTGGACGGCATGGCCGCTGCTATGGGTTCTGCCGGTATCGACATTGGTGCTGCAGTTGACGCACCAGTTGAAGAGTTGCCACAGGTTGAAGAAAAAGCTGAAGCTGCACCAGCGGTTAAAGTTGAAAAGAAACCTGCTAAAAAGGTTGCTAAAAAAGAAGAAGCGCCTGCTGAAAGCGCCGGTACAAAACCGGAATTGCTGGCAAAAGCACCAGAAAACAAAGATGACTTGAAAAACATCACCGGTGTCGGCCCTAAATTGGAAGAAACATTGAACAAACTTGGCGTATACCATTTTGCTCAAGTAGCTGCCTGGACTGCTGACGAAGTGCAATGGGTTGATGATAACCTATCCTTCAAAGGCCGTATCGACCGTGATGACTGGGTCGGTCAAGCAACTGAATTGATGAACGGTTAATTCGTATTCTTTGAATAGAGTGGGGCGGTAAGAGCCGCCCCGACACAGATGAATTTCCAAATTGGAGACATATCATGGCTATTACAGCTAAAATGGTAAAAGAACTGCGTGACACTACGGGTGCAGGCATGATGGACGCTAAAAAAGCGTTGACTGAAACAAACGGCGACATGGAAGCAGCTATCGATTGGTTGCGGACCAAAGGTTTGGCTAAAGCCGCTAAAAAAGCTGACCGGACTGCCGCAGAAGGTCTTGTTGGCGTTAAGGTCGATAATGGCGTTGGTGTTGTTGTTGAAGTCAATTCTGAAACTGATTTTGTTGGCAAAAATGCTGAATTCCAGGAAATGGTTTCCGGTATTACAGCAGCCGCTATGAATGTTGCAGACCTAGACGGCCTGCTGAATGCAGATATGGGTGGCAAGCCTGTGTCTGATGTTGTGACTGACAAAGTTGCTACTATCGGTGAGAATATGTCAGTGCGCCGCATGGCGAAGATCGAAGGTGATGTTGTCGGGTCGTACATCCACACAGCAGCGGCAGACGGGATGGGGCGCATTGGTGTTCTTGTAGCTTTGAAAGGCGGCGATGACACGACTGCAAAGCAGATAGCCATGCATGTTGCCGCCACAAACCCTGCATCATTGTCCGAGGCTGATTTGGATCAAGCCATTGTTGATCGTGAAAAATCCATTCTGACTGAACAGGCTCGCGAAAGTGGTAAACCTGAAAACATTATCGAAAACATGATCAAAGGCCGGATGAAAAAATTCTACTCCGAAGTGACCCTTGTTAATCAAGCATTCGTGATGAACCCTGATGTAACTGTAGGGCAGGCTGCAAAAGACGCAGGAGCCGAAATCCTTGGCTTCGTTCGTCTAGAAGTTGGCGAAGGCATTGAGAAAAAAGAAGAAGACTTTGCAGCGGAAGTTGCAAAAACCATGGGTGGCTAAGCCAAACCACTTTTTTAGATTAATTTAAAAGGCTTCGCTCTGCGGGGCCTTTTTTTATATATGAAAAGAAAGATGATTGAAGGTTAAGCCAGACTGATTTAAAGACCTCGTTTCAACACCCAGGGATAGATCACAATGGCAAAGATTACGGCCCAGAAAACGCTTGCGATTGATTTTGGCACATCTAATTCCGCTGCGGCGATAATGGTGAATGGCAAACCGCATTTGATTGCAGTCGAACCCGGGAAAAACACCATGCCAACCTCACTCTTTTTTGATTTCGAAACACGCAATACCCTGTTTGGCAATCCTGCTAATGCCGCTTTGATCCAAGGGACAGAAGGACGCTTTATGCGTGCGCTTAAAAGTGTTTTGGGTACATCTTTGATGCATGAAAAACGCCGTATGATGGGGCAATCTTTAAGTTTTGTTGACATTATAAGTATGTTTTTGAAAGAGATAAAAACCCGCGCAGAAACAGCCTGTTTTCAGGAGTTCAATACAGCCCTGTCAGGCCGCCCGGTATTTTTTCATTCAAATGATGATGTTAAGGACAAGCAGGCCATAGCGGATCTAACTGAATGTTATCTTAAGGCCGGTTTTAAAGATGTGGATTTTATGTATGAGCCAGAGGCCGCAGCACTTGCAAATAACAGTTTGGGCGATGAAAACAGCCTGCAACTGATTGTCGATATTGGTGGCGGTACATCTGATTTTTGTCTTTTTAAAAGTAAATGGCAGGGCATCGATATTCTGGCTAGCAACGGCATTCGTCTGGGTGGAACCAATTTTGATAAATCGATAAGTGTCGATTATGTGATGCCGTTATTGGGCAAAGGCTCGATGATTAAAAACGAAATGGGTAAGGGCATGCTAAGCGCCCCAAACGCTATATTTCAAGATTTGGCTACATGGGAAAAAATCCCGTTTATGTATTCGAGTGACACACGTAACAGTGTCACCAATATGCGCCGACAGGCAGTGGATAAGCATCTGTTTGCACGGTTGGAAGAAGTTTTGGAACATGAGCTGGCGCATGAAATGGCATTTGCTGTTGAAAGTGGTAAAATACGCCTGAACAAGGGAATAAGTGGAGATACAAAAGTAGACTTAAGTTTTGTTGAATCTGATCTTGCTGCACACTTCAGTAACATAGATATGGAGCATTCCTTGTTCGGGCACACCGAAAGAATAAAGAGTTGTGCACTTGAAACGCTGGCTATGGCCGGGGTTTCTACAATAGATATTGATACTGTTATTTTCGTCGGCGGTTCCAGCCTGATGTCTGTTATTGAAAATGCGATGACTGATATTTTTCCATCTGCAAAACAGTATCATTCCGAAGCTTTTACAGCCATTGTTGACGGATTGGCTATTGCCACATCTCGCCCTGATTAATACCGTCTTAGGTTTTGCCTAATCAATGCTGCGGTATCGCGTGCTTTATAGCCCGCTGATTCTGGCAAATAAGGTTCTTTAATAGAATATTTATTTGAGTTTCACATGATCTTTGCGGGCGGAACACACCGTATGGGCATGTTTGTGTGCGAAAGAAAACCTGATAATGTAATTACAGGGTATCTACCGCGTATGATGGCGCGATTGAACAATGGATTACAACCCCTGACAAGATGCTGAAGAATAGGAAAAAATTATGAATGCTATAGATAAATTAAGTGAAAACGTCAGCCTTCCATTTGAGAAAGCACGCGCGATGCCACCCGAAGTTTATACTTCAGAGGATTTCTTGCAGCATGAATTGTCGGATATTTTCAGTAAAGACTGGTTTTGTGTTGGCCGTGCCGATGCATTGAAAAACCCAGGGGATTACGTAACGCAGGAATTGGCAGATCAACCGATTGTTGTGCTGCGTGATCGCGACGGAGCATTGCGCGCAATGTCCAATGTCTGTCTGCACCGCATGTCCACTCTGCTGCAGGGGCGTGGCCATATACGATCAATCGTTTGCCCGTATCACGCTTGGACCTATAATCTGGATGGGTCTTTACGTGGCGCACCTGCTATGACTTTGAACGAAGGGTTTTGCAAAGACAGTTACACCTTGCCGAAAGTGCGCTGTGAAGAATGGTTGGGATGGGTTTTTGTCAGCCTGAACGAAGACGCGGAACCTGTAGCACAACAATTATCGCAAGTAGAAGAAATGATCAGTGGGTATGATATGACCAATTACACTGAAACCTTCTTTGAAACCCATGAGTGGGATACGAACTGGAAGGTTCTGGCGGAAAACTTTATGGAAAGTTACCACTTACCAGTTTGTCATGCAGGTACAATCGGGGGATTGTCAAAGCTGGATGAAATGGTTTGTCCACCGGGCCTGCCCGCGTTTAACTATCACACAATCCTAAAAGACGATAAACTGCGTATTGCAATGGCGCATAAGAATAACACACGCCTGACAGGTGAAATGCGCCGTACAACATTTTTACTGGCAATTTATCCAAGCTTGCTGATCACGCTTACACCGGGATATTTCTGGTATCTTACCTTGCATCCCGCAGGTGTAGGAAAAGTGCGTATCGGTTTTGGCGGCGGTATGTCAGATGATTATGCAAATGACGAGGATGCAGAGGATAATTTCAATAAACTCAAAGAGTTGCTGGATGAGGTGAATGTAGAGGACAAAGGCTGTACCGAAAAAGTCTACCGCGGGCTGTGTTCAACATTCGCAAAACCGGGACATTTGTCGCATTTGGAACGGCCAAACTACGATTTCGCACGTTATATCAATGGACGTATCGAAGCGGCGACAAAGGCTAATAAATGAACAATCACGACAGCACGGATTTGCGTGCGAATTTTCTAAGCGGCATGAGCCATGCAGCTTGTACTGTGAACGTGGTCACAACAGACGGTGCGGCGGGACGCATGGGTGTGACGGTGTCTGCGATGTCTTCGGTGTCCGCAGACACGCCAAAACCGACATTGCTGGTTTGCGTGCATCATCAAAGTGTCACTGCACAGGCGATTATCGACAACGGTGTATTTTGCGTGAACATTCTGCGCGATGATCAATCCTATATCTCAGACACGTTCGCGGGGCGGTTTAAAGATCAGGTTAGTGACAAGTTCGACTGTGCCGACTGGTTCGCAATGGATACAGGCGCACCACGCGTCATTGATCCTTTAGTGGCTTTTGACTGCAAAGTTCAATCCAGTGAACAAATCGGCACGCACTATATATTTATGGGCGAGGTGCAGGGGATTTTTGAAGCAGACCGGGGCTCGCCTTTGATCTATTCAAAACGTGCTTACGGGGCCGCATGGCGCATAGATGGATTTAATTCGATTAAAGATGGTAAAACTGCTGCTGAACAGAACTTGAATGTCGGGTGTTTCGATATTCTAGGCCCGTTTTTCATGCCGGAATTGATCGGACGCATGGTGCGCAGCGGCAGTAAGTTGAAATTCAGCCTGTTCGAGGGTGATCAACGCCGCGTGCAGGAAAGCCTGCTTTCCGGTCAGACGGAAATAGCATTGCTATATGATCTTGGGCTATCAGATGCTTTGGATATTCTACCTCTGACCGAACAAAAACCATATGTATTACTGCCAAAAGACCATCCCTTGGCGCAACATGATAGCCTGACACCGGAAGATTTAGCCAACCACCCAATGGTCCTGTTAAATACACCGCCCAGCCGTGACTATTTCCTGAGTATATTTGAACAGGCCGGTGTTGAACCCAATGTGGCGTTTACATCTGTCTCTTTGGAAATGGTGCGCGGCATGGTGGGGCAGGGTCTGGGCTTTAGTCTGGTAGGCGCCAAACCTGCTACTGAAGTTTCGTATGATGGACATGCAATTATTGCACGCCCATTGGTCACGGATACGCCTGCGTCAAAACTGGTCTTGGCGAACCGTAAAGGGGTTAAGCTGTCAAAGGCTGCAAATGAATTCATCTGGCAGTGCAAAGATTATTTCGTGCTGGATACTTAAAGGAAAAATGATGGAACACACACGCATTCGCCGCTTTAATACAAGCGACACATACCCCGAGCAAAATCTGGATAATGATCTGTGTCAGGCCGTGGTCACATCCGGCGGGAAAACTGTATATTTGCGCGGCCAATGTCCGCAAAATCTGGACGATGCGGTGAATATCGGCAGCCATGACCCTGTCGAGCAAACCCATAAAGTGATGCAAAACATCCGCCAGTTGATCGAAGAGGCCGGTGGCAATATGGAGCATCTTGTCAAGGTTGTGGTCTACATTACCGATGTACGCCACCGTGAAGCGGTTTACCGCACGATGGGCGAATATATCAAAGGGGTTTACCCTGTTTCCACAGGGCTGGTTGTGCAGGCATTGGCGCGCCCCGACTGGTTGGTAGAAATTGATGGCACTGCTGTCATCCCGGATGGTTATCAACCATGACGTTTTCATTGGTCGCACGGTGCAAAGATACAGGCATGTTCGGAGTGGCTATTGCCTCGTCATCACCAGCTGTTGCAGCGCGGTGTTCCTATACCCGTGCGGGTGTGGGGGCAGTTGCAAGTCAAAATATAACCGACCCGACACTAGGCCCGTTTGCACTTGATCTGATGCAAGGCGGGATGAGTGCTGCCGAAGCCATTACAGGCGTGCGCGATCAAGGCAGATTTATCGAATACCGTCAGGTTTTAGCGGTGGATAAAGCAGGCAATACGGCCATTCATTCCGGCCCGCATTCGCTGGGTATCTGGACTCAGGCGCAAGGTGACAATGTGGCATCGGGCGGAAATTTGTTGGCCAATGACACCATTCCTGCCGCGATTGTGTCAGGTTTTGAAGCTGCAAATGGTCATATCGGAGATCGATTGATTGCTGCCATGCGGGCAGGACTAGATGCAGGGGGTGAAGCCGGCCCAATCAATTCTGCGGGTATGCAAATTTGCGACACGGTAAATTGGCCTTCAGCCGATCTGCGTTGCGACTGGACAGAAGACTGTCCAATCGAGGCAATTGCCACTGCGTGGGATGTCTACAAGCCGCAACTTGGAGCCTATGTTCAACGCGCACTTGATCCACGCGAGGCACCTTCATACGGCGTTCCGGGAGACGAATAATGGGATATAATGTCATGGATATGCAGACACAATTACAAGAACTGGCAGCGTTGCCAAAAGATGCGCCATATGGACTTTCGGGGGCATTTTATACAGACCCTGACTATTTCGAATGGGAAAAGAAAACTATTCTGCATAATGGCTGGCATTGCTTGGGGCGCGCCGATGAAGTGCCAAATGTAGGTGATTTTTATACATTAAACCTGTTGGGTGAACCAATTATCATAGTCCGCAGCACCACCGATACGGTTCAAGTTTTGTCCAATGTTTGCCGTCATCGCGGCATGCCTGTGGCTTTGGGAAGTGGGAACGCAAAACGTTTTGTTTGTACATATCACGCATGGACTTATGGATTGGACGGAGATTTGTTGCGCTCGGCGCGGATGAAGAACGCGGGCTTTGACGCTGAAAAATGCGGCCTGCCAGAAATAAACAGTGTGGTTTGGAACGGGTTCATCTATGCGACCCTTAATGATGATCCAGTGGCTTTTGCCGAAACACTAAATGCGCTTGATAATCTTATCAGCACCTATGAACCTGAAAATTATAGGTTGGTCCATTCCGCGTCTGAGGTTTGGCATACAAACTGGAAATGTCTTGTTGAAAACTTTATGGAAGGCTATCATTTGTCGGTCGTGCACCCGCAAACCCTGCATGGCTACACCCCGACAGGCCTGTCACGTAAAGGCCCATCAGGGGCGGGTTTTACCAGTTATTTCGCCAATTATCCCGATCAGGCCAGCCCACGTGGGCATGGCGCGACCGGGTTAAGTGATGAAGAACGACGTCGCTCAACGCTTTTTGCGGTTTTTCCTACGCAGGTGTGCAGTGTGGCTGCAAGCCTGCTTGTTTCTTTGTCATTGTTCCCGCTGGCTGCTGATCAGGTGGAAGTGCGTTGGACATTGTCTACCTATGGCGATGATCTGGACGCAGATACATTGGAAAGCCGTGTTGCTCTGTGGAATGAAGTGAACCGCGAAGATCGTGAAAAGTTGGAACTGATGCAAGCGGCACTGTCGTCAAAATACGCAACAGGTGGCCCGTTGGCAGAGGATGATTATGAAGGTACGGTTCGGGATTTTCAGACGTGGTTGGCTGGGCAGGCGCAACAGACTGCTTGACCTCAGGCAAATTTGACGCAAAGCATTGTGAATGCCGTTAAGATTTACCATTCGCCAACTGGAATATCTCGTCGCCGTTGGTGATGCGGGAAGCATTGCCGAAGCGGCTGGTCGGATAAATGTGTCTTCGCCATCAATATCAACTGCAATCAGCCAACTAGAGGCCGAGTTCGGAGTGCAGTTGTTCGTGCGCAAACACGCCAAGGGTCTGTCACTGACACCTGGCGGTCAGCGGATTTATAATAAAGCCAGGCATGTTCTTGACAGCGCTGCATCATTGCACGATCTGGCAGGAGAGATTTCAGATAAAGCGCGCGGGCCGATCAATGTGGGATGTTTCGTGACCCTTGCACCATTAATCAGTGCCGCACTGCGGCGTAGCTTTACAGCCGAATACCCCGATGCCACTGTCACATTATGCGAAGCCCACCATTCAGACTTACTAAGTAAACTGCGCCGCGCTGAAATAGATGTGGCAATCACCTATGATCTGGAAATCCCCAAGGATGTGGGGTTCGAACCTTTGGCTGATTTACCACCCTATATAATGGTCAGTGCCAATCACCCTTTGGCAGGCAAAGATGCCGTGTATTTGGAAGAGTTGCAGGATGACAGTTTTATCCTGCTCGATTTACCGATGAGCCGCGATTACTTTCTGGCAATGTTTTATAATGCAGGCATACGACCCAAGGTTACTGACCGTACGTCAGACACATCTGTTGTGCGTTCACTGGTGGCAAACGGGATGGGGTATAGCCTGATAAACGCGCGCACCAGAACCGATATGGCCCCTGACGGTCAAAAGCTGGCATATTTACGGCTTCTTGGCGATCATGCGCCGATCAATATAGGGTTGGCCACAATGGAGGCAGACCATAAATCACGTATTTTACAGGCTTTTGAGGATCATGCGCGAACTAAGATATCAACTGATTATGTAATCGGAATGTCAAAAGACCCAACGATGGGCGACTATAAAGCCTGATAAGTTCCACGCATGTTTAACCAAACTGTCGCATCTATAGTCTATGATATTGTTTTTTTACATTGAAGCCATCATTATACACGTCATTAACCATTGGCGCACTTGGATTTGAAATCTTTCAAACAACATAAAAACTGGATGATGCTGCCGGCCTTGGTCTGGTTGTTCACTCAATTTGCCATGTCGGTTGCTATGGCGGCGCCGTCACCTGACAATATGCAAGTGACACTTTGCTCTCCTTCCGGAGTTCAGCAGATAACAATTGATCTCAATACCGGCAAACCCGTCAAACAAATATCCGTCAGTGGTTGTACATGGTGCCAATCATTTGGCCTTGCTGTGGATGTCGCACCTGTTTTGGATGCTGTACCGCATTATATTGTGTGGGCAGATCAAATATCCCCAACACCAGACGTTACAAATTATACTTTTACATGGCGTGTCTCCGGGTTTCAAAGCCGCGCACCACCTCTTTAATCATACACCAATTTTAAGAAAATCCGACACCATCCCAAATGCTGTCATTACGTATGATTAAAGGAATAACATAATGTTTAGAACACTTATGCGTGGCCTATCAGCAGCAATAGCTGCAGCCACATTCGCAATGCCTGTATGGGCGAACAATATACCCGTGACTGATACGTTGGGCAGAGAGGTGATGATACCACATGCGCCCGAACGTATTTTATTGGGTTTCTATTTCGAAGATTTCTATGCGGTCGGCGGCCCGGATGCTTATGACCGGGTTGTAGCCATTTCAAAAGACACATGGTTCGGTTGGCGCAATCTGCAATGGAAAGCTTATGCCGCTGTTACACCGCGTCTGGAAACGTTAGCTGATGTAGGTGAGATCGACTCCGGTACATTTTCATTGGAAGCGGCAATTGCTGCAAACCCTGATGTCGCTGTGCTTGCCGCTTGGCAATATAATGCGCTTGGGGCAGATGCTGATCGATTAGAGGCAGCGGGAATACCAATCGTTGTACTTGATTACAATGCGCAAACTGTTGAAAAACATGTTACTTCCACCCTTGCTTTGGGTGTTATTTTAGGGGCAAAAGATCGCGCTCAACAACTTGCCGATGAATATGCCTCTGCAATAGCTGACATAGATGTGCGCATTGTAAATGTACCACAAAATGAACGCCCGAAAGTTTACGTTGAATTAGGCCGTAAAGGCGCCGCTGAAGTGGATAATTCCTATGCGGGAACTATGTGGGGGGCCGTGGTTAATCAGGTTGGCGGGCAGAACATTGCAGATGGCCAAATTAGTAAATGGGGACCTCTTAATCCTGAATATGTTTTGGCACAAAATCCACAAGCAATTTTTCTTGCTGGTTCAGGTTGGGTCGGGCGTGATGCTGCCGTTCTTATGGGGCCAGGTATTGATACGAAATTAACGCATGATCGTATGGAACCATATCTTGGACGTGCTGGCTGGAATGGTTTGGATGCTGTGAAAAACGGAAATGTATATGCGATATACCACGGCGGTTCACGTACGCTTTACGACTATACATTCCAACAGTTCATAGCCAAAGCCCTTTATCCGGACCTGTTTAAAGATGTGAACCCGCAGGCAAATCTAGACAGGTTCTTCAAAACCTATCTGCCTGTACCGTTCACAGGCACATATATGACACGCCTGAAATGACCGATACAACTGTGGCGCACCCAAGTGGTGCGCCCAATTATCAAGCACTAATGGCAAGACGTTTGTCATGGCTGTTTGGCGGAGTGGTTTTACTGGTTATTTCCGGTATCGCCGACATTTTGATCGGCCCGGCTTTTTTAAATGTCGGGGACGTTGTCATGGCATTGTTTTCACCTGATAGTGCAGCGCCCATGGTGCGGATAATTGTGCATGATATTCGTTTACCCATGACGTTGATGGCTGTACTCGTTGGCATGTCGTTAGGGGTGGCCGGTGTTCATATGCAAACCATACTGAACAACCCCTTAGCCAGCCCCTATACACTGGGATTTTCTGCAGCTGCAGGTTTTGGTGCGGCATTAGCGATACTTACGGGTATAACTTTGCCATTCTTACCAATAATGACCGTACCTGTAGCGGCCTTTCTAATGTCGAGTTTTGCAGCTTTTCTAGTTTACGGTTTTGCACGGATGCGTGCCATGAGCCCCGAAGTGATGGTTCTGGCCGGTATTGCCACATTATTTTTGTTTCAATCATTGCAATCAATGGTGCAGTATCTGGCCTCACCTGAGGTATTGCAGGCAATTGTTTTTTGGCTGTTTGGCTCATTGTTGAAAGCCAGTTGGACAAACGTGCCGATTGTGGCAGGGATCTTTGTTATATGCATCATGGCATTGATGCCCAACATCTGGCAATTGACAGCACTACGCTTAGGTGATGAACGTGCGGCAGCTATTGGTGTGAATGTACGCAACCTTCGTGCCAAGGTCTTTATAATCGTCGCATTGCTCACAGCAGGCGCAGTGGCCTTTGTTGGCACGATAGGTTTTATCGGTTTGGTTGCACCACATATTGCGCGAATTCTGGTTGGTGAAGATCAACGTATTTTATTACCAATGGCTGCTATTACAGGCGCGCTTACAATGACCTTGGCGTCAATTCTATCAAAGATAATCACACCGGGCGGTGTAATACCTATCGGGATTGTCACTGCAGTGATCGGTGTCCCGTTTCTATTCACCCTTATTATTTATGGTCACAGGAGGCATTGGTGATGCTGGAAATAAGAAATTTAAATGTCACCTACAAAGTAGCAACAGTTTTACAAGACATAAGCATAACACTTGAACCGGGGCAGATCACTGCCCTTATCGGGTGCAACGGGTCTGGTAAGTCTACGATGCTTAAGGCTATTGCAGGGCTTTTGCCGATGTCCGGGCAAATACGTTTAGCAGGGCAGGCACTTACACAAGAAACTGCGCATCAAAATATTACTTATATGCCGCAGGAAACCAGTGCGACGTCATCTCTGACAGTGTTGGAAGTGGTATTGCTGGGGCGTCTTGGTTCATTGGGTATGATCGTGCCAAAACAACTGGTAAATGAGGCTTATCAAGCACTTAGTGCATTTGGCCTATTATCCCTACAAGCTAGAACATTGGATGCGATCAGTGGCGGGCAACGACAGTTGGTATATCTGGCACAAGCCATGTTTCGAAACCCGCGTGTTTTACTATTGGACGAGCCAACAGCTGCTCTGGATTTACGACACCAACTGCTTGTATTGGAAACAATGCAGAGGTTTGCGGTTGAAACAAATGGCGTTGTTGTGGTCGCAATGCATGACCTGACCCTTGCAGCACAGTTTTCCGATCAGATGATAGGGCTGAATAACGGGTCTGTTCAGGCATGCGGGAAACCTGAACATGTCATGACATCAGATAATTTGCGTGAGATGTACAAGATAGAAGCAGAGGTCAACCGAACTATGCTTGGGCATCTTCAGGTCACGCCGCTTCGCGCAACGCATTAATTACAATCCTGCAACAAGTCGGTCGACCAGAACCCCAAGGGCCGTATCACATTTTTCAAGCTGATCCAGACTGATATATTCGTCTGGTTTGTGGCCCTGTGTCATAGAGCCGGGACCGCAAACGACTGTCGGGATGTCGAGGTTTTTGTCGAATAACCCGCCTTCGGTGCCAAAGGCCACTTTAATTGTGCCATTTGCACCTGTGAGCGATTTCACAAAAGAAACCACATCCGCGTTCGTGGGGGTGTTCAATCCGGGATAGGTAAAGGCTGTTGTGATGTTTATCGCAGCATCCGGTGCATGTGCGCGCGCATTATCCGCAATTCTTTCAGCAGCAAGTTTTATCTGCGCCAAAATCAATGCAGGGTCATCTTGTGCTATGTTACGGATTTCAAAGTCTAAAGTGCATAGGTTCGGCACTATATTGACAACCAAACCACCGTTAATCTTACCCACATGAACTGTGGTGTAAGGCACATCATAATCGGCATCTTTTTCGAATGATGCAACGATTTCCGCCTGAATGTTGCGCAGTTCTGTTACAAAATCTGCTGCCAGATGTATCGCATTCAGGCCGGTTGGGGCCAATGCGGAATGCGCCTCTTTACCAATGCAATCCGCATGCAATGCCATCTTACCCTTGTGCCCCGTGGCCACAGCCATGCCTGTTGGCTCACCAATGATGCAAAATAGTGGGCAAAAGGGTGTATCTTTCAGCATGTCAATCAGGCTTCGCACACCGATACAACCAATTTCCTCATCATATGATAACGCTAAATGTAGGGGTGTTTTCAATGGCTTGCCAGACGCTGTTAAAGCACATGAGAGGGCAGAGGCTAAAAAACCTTTCATATCGGCAGTACCGCGCCCATAAAGCAGCCCGTCCTTTTGCGTCAACACGAAAGGCGGCACAGTCCAGTTTTGACCCTCAACAGGTACAACATCGGTATGACCGGATAATAGAACGCCTGCGCAGTCCCTTGGCCCGATTGTTGCATAAAGATTTGCTTTGGTACCGGTCTTGTTTTTTATCAGCGTAAGTTCTGCGCCAGTGTCTTTCAGCAAGTCATGTACATAATCAAGCAGACCAAGATTTGAGCGATGGCTGACAGTATCGAATGCTATGAGACGATCAAGAATTTCTATAGTTTTCATGGACATGACTATGAGATAATACGCCTAAAATTACTACAGTAAATTACAGTTGATTAAGTGTCATAAGTTCAAACGCGCCATACTTGACCAGGTGTCATTGCCAAGAAACGGTCTTCCATAACGTCTTTTTTACCCAAAGCCTTTGTCAAAGCATGCTTTGGTTCTTCAATGGGTTCGTTGGTTAACTGAAATGTACCCCAATGATGACCAAGAGCATGTTTAGCTTTGCATAGCTTAAAGCCATCTACAGCTTCGTGAGGATCTTGGTGTTGAGCCTTCATAAACCAACGTGGAGCATATGCACCGATAGGTATAATCGCTAAATCCAACTGGCCATGTTTAGCTTCTATATCTTCGTAATTGGTTCCCGAATGAAAACCGGTGTCGCCGACGTGATATACTTTCATATCAGGCGTTTCGATAACAAAAGCCGCCCATAAAGCCATACTACGGTCTGTTGTATTGCGCGCAGACCAGTGGTGACACGGTTCAATATGAATTTTGGTTTTATTGGAAATACTTAATACATCACCCCAATCACCTGTAATAACATTAGCATTAGTTATCGTCTGTTTTACAATTGTATCGTTACCAAGCGGTGTGATTATTGTAGGATTATCCCGTTTTACAAGCATGTCCAGTGTCACAATATCAAGGTGGTCGTAGTGATTATGCGTCAAAAGGACATAATCAATCTTGGGTAAATCATCAAATTTAACACCCGGTGGGTTTACACGTTTCGGGCCAATAAAACTAAGCGGGCTAACGCGTTGTGACCAAACAGGATCAGTGACGATATTCAGCCCGTTGATCTGAATTAAAAATGTCGCGTGCCCGATCAGCGTAACCTCTAATGCATTACCTTCAACCCGTTGTTGAGGTATTGTTCCATCAAATTCACTTACATAGTTTTCAGGCCACTTTGCTTGACGCTCCATAAATTTCCATTTTAGAAAATTTGTAAAACTTTTGGGTTGTATACCTTGAGGGTTAAAAAATACACGCCCGTCAAAATGATCTGATTTTGGGCCGTTATAATACGGGTTCTTCATGCGCTTGCGTTTTAACAAAAACAAACCTCCAAACACTATTGTTAATTGGCTTAGACCAAACCATTTCAAAAATTTTCGGCGGTTCATTATATGCCCCGTTATACATTAAGACCTATTCAGAAAAGTAACCTCTTCCAAGACCTGATCCAAAACTCTCAAGATCATATCTATATCATCTGCTTCGATTGTTAAAGGCGGGCGAATTTTCAGGATATTGTCAAACGGACCTTCTGTACCCATCAATATCCGGTTCTCACGCATACGGTTTTTGACATAATCAGCAATATGCGTAGCAGGGCTGCGGCTGATACTGTCTGTGACCAGATCAACGCCGATAAACAAACCATAACCACGCACGTCACCGACATTATCATATTTGCTTTGAAGGGCCCGCAAGCCATTCAGCAAGACATCACCCATGTTTCGCGCATTTTCCATCAGGTTTTCATCGTCTACAATGTCCAACACCTCTTTGCCGATGCGGCAAGACAGGTTCGAGCCACCAAAGGTCGAGAAATATTCCGGTCCATTTGCAAAACTGTCAGCGATTGCGCGCGTTGTAACGACAACACCTATCGGGTGGCCATTACCAATGGGCTTTCCCAGTACAACAATATCGGGCAGGGCACCTTGTTGTTCAAAACCAAAGTAATACTGCCCCAATCTGCCCAAACCCGTTTGCACCTCATCTGCAATGCATAAACCACCAGCTGCGCGAATATGTTTGTATACGTCGGCAAGATAACCGTTTGGCGGAATAATCTGGCCACCAACGCTTGGAAATGTTTCTGCGATAAAGCCGGCCAGTTTTCCCCCGCCATTGGCAATTGCACCTATGGCATCGTCGACAAGGGCGGCATATTTTTGGGCACGATCCGGGACATCGCGCCTGAATTGTCCGCGATAGTCATCTGCCACATCGACCAAATGCACCCAATCGGGTTGGCCATTGCCGCCTTTGGCATTGAATTTATAAGCGGAGATATCAATCGCACCCGTCGTGTTGCCATGATAACCGTGGTTCGGTGTGATCATGTCCTTGCCACCCGTATGGGCGCGTGCCAAACGCAGGGCCAATTCATTGGCCTCAGAGCCGGAATTGACAAAAAAGCACACATTCAACGGATCAGGTAGTTTCGATGTAATCTTATCTGCAAAAGCTATTTGCGCCGGGTGCAGATAACGCGTATTTGCATTCATCCGTTTCAACTGATCAACGGCAACAGCTGCAATACGGGGATGGGCGTGGCCTACATGTGGTACATTATTATAACTATCCAGATAAGGACGACCCCATTCGTCAAATAAATGATGTTTCCAGCCGCGTAAAAACATAACCGGATCCGCATAGGTCAGTTTTAAATTTGCGCCGAATTTGACTTTTCGCGCCGCCAAAATATCCGCCTTTACGGTTTGTTGATATGCAGTTTTGCTGTCCGGTAAATTCAATAAGGCAGCAGGGTTGGGGCATAACGCACCCCACAGATATATCTCATCAGGATCCGCAACCCCCGCCCAGTCATCGCCCATACCTTTAGTGCTAAGTGCCAGTTGGAAATGCAGATGAGGCGCCCAGCCACCGTTTTGTGTGATATCACCCAAAGACGCAAAGACCTCATTCTTTGAAAGTGTTTGTCCTGTTTTCAAATGGGAAAAAGATGCCTGATCAAGATGGCCATAAAGCGTGTAAAAATTATCTCCTGCCAGTGTTTCATGACGCAAGATAACCATACCGCCATAATCCAGATGTCCTGCTCTATAATCGGTAAATTCCACCGTTGCATCCTGTGGTGCATGAATTGGTGTTCCAGCCGGGGCAAAGGCATCGACGCCAAGGTGAACCGTTCGCCTGTTAAAGGCTTTCCATTCCCCTTTGAAAAAAGCTTTATCGGTATATATCAACCGTGGTTCGGCATAGTATCCCAACCAGACAGCGCCTTTTGCATCTATTTCCGCAGCTTCATGGCTGGTCATATTAAACGGGTTTTGCGGTATGGTTGCGTTTTCTACCGACAAAGATCCCATAGGTACATCAGATAAATTTTGCCCCATAATCTGCGCAAAATTTCCGCGCTCTTTTTCCAACCACGCCATAATTTGTGGAGACTTATCTGTGATCGGTAAATTGCATGCAGTTCGTAAACGCGCCGATATCAATTCATCATTAACCAACGCGTTTTCCAAAAATGCCCATGCAGGTGTTTGACTGATAACCACATAAGGATCGTCAGGATTATCGATTGCCATCAAAGTCGAGTTCACGACACTAACGGCCAGGCGTAAACGCAACAGTGGCCATATCAGATCAATTTCAGCCGCTGTTAAAGGATATGCATCGTGATAACCCCGAACTACACATGCGAGTGCTGCTTCGGGATCAGGATGATCCAACACCATGTAAGCGCCGGCAATAGCGATGTCACATATACGAGGTGCTGCACACATGTCACCCAGATCGATTATACCCGTAACATGCGCTGCATCGGTTAGAGAGCCGTCAACGATGATGTTATAGTCATTAACGTCATTATGTATCGCGACATCCGGCAATGTATCAAGAACAGGTTTGATTGCGCGGAACTGTTTTACAACATTTGCAATCAAGTGGCGTCGATTGGCACCCTCAATCGTGTCTATATGCTTTTCAATCCAGTCTCCCTGTGTCAGGTTCCATTTGAAATCGCGTTGCAGGGCAGGGTGGTTGAAACTATTAAAGGCCTTATCAAGCAGGCCAACACTGTTACCTATGTTGTTCAGTAACGCGGCACTATGGGGTTTCCAGTCGCCATAAACAGTGCCTTCGACCTTTTCCATCAACCAGATTATGCGGCTTTCACCCTGATCATCATCCGCATGTACATATAATGCGCCATCATCCGTTTTAATGATTTTTGGAACGGGCACACCATCTGTCGTTCGTCTAATATGCTCAAAAGCGCGGCATTGCAGATCAATAAAATCGGCTTCGCAGCCAGTGCGCATGACTTTAAGTATGTAGTCGCGAGTTCCTGTTGCAGCCAGAAAATTCAGGTCATATTCACCGCCCAAACGTGTCAGTGCCACCTCTATGCCCCAAATTTGCTTTAAAACCTGTATCCAGTGAATACTCATCGCCGTTCCCTATCAAGGCAGTACCTATAGACTGTTTGATAAGCAAAATTTAGATGATTGAAACCCCTAATTTGCAGCAAAGCGTATTGGTACTACACCATTTAGCTTATGTAACAAAAATGGTGTGATAACGATCAAATACTCACTTAAAATACACAACGATGCTGTGATTTGAAGCACCCTTGCGTGATTTCTAAGGTTTTGGTCCCAGCTCTCCGTCTAGCGTAAATGTACGGTCTGTTTTTGAAGCCGGTTTGATCGTTAATGTGCCAACACCGGTCATTCCATCAAACTGACCAGTGCCACTAACGAGCTCCCAAAAGCCAAAATCAGCCAGTCGTGGTTTTTCTTCACCCTTAAAGAATACAGCACGTACGGTAAACTTGATGTTGGCAATATCCCCGTTAGCGGTTTCAAACTGAAGATATCCATGAGGGTCCGCACCTTTTGGTGGATTAATATCATGCCAACCATATTCTGTGACAGAGGCACCTGCCAGTGCACCGGAACCTTCGGCCTTTCCCTCGCGGCGGACCATTGCAACAAAGTGCTTGCTGCCGTCTTTAAAATCCATTTTAAGAACATCTGTTGGCGCCATCACTGCCTTTACTGATAAATCAGCGGCATATACGGCAGTTGATGTTAATAATCCTGCAGCTACGATTAGACTGCCCATTACAATTGATTTCGACATTTTTCCTCCGTTACTTTTAAATGTGCCAGATAGAAAATTTCTCAAATATATATGTAACCATGAAATTTATGACACAAATCATTACAACAAATTTTATTACTCGTTTTCAAATATTATAGCTGTCGATAACATAATTGTGATGTAAACGG
>Ga0209344_10000460_pt1 | contig 71633 bp, 68 predicted proteins | sample Cruoilmetagenom6_FD_187293 | JGI IMG/M metagenome (GOLD analysis project Ga0209344, IMG submission 187293) | Oil polluted marine microbial communities from Coal Oil Point, Santa Barbara, California, USA - Santa Barbara Oil Seep Sample 6 (SPAdes)... | ecosystem: Environmental > Aquatic > Marine... | reverse complement strand
CAGCACGAATTGCCGGATGCCCATCAGGGACGCGATCGTGGCATGCCGCCTCGTCTGTTCCAGAATGCCGGAACGGGCGTCAACCAGAAGCACCGCCAGATCGGCGGTGGAAGCGCCGGTCGCCATATTGCGGGTGTACTGCACATGGCCAGGTGTGTCAGCGACAATGAAAGAACGCCGGTCGGTGGCAAAGTAGCGATAGGCGACATCGATGGTGATGCCCTGTTCGCGCTCCGCCTGCAGCCCGTCGAGCAGCAACGCAAAATCGGGCAGGCCGAGCTCGTTTTGCTTGCCGGTGGAATCACGCCTGAGCGTTGCAGCCTGGTCTTCCTTGACCGCCTTGGTGTCCCACAACAAACGGCCGATCAGGGTCGATTTGCCGTCATCGACCGAGCCGCAGGTGATGAACCTGAGCGGACGCGCCTGGCGGCCGGCAGTGGCCGACTGCGTATCGAGGAGAGGGGCATCGTCACTGGATTCAACAGTTTCGGCAGCGTGCGAAAGTGATTGAGAACTCATCAGAAATAGCCTTCGCGTTTTTTCTTTTCCATCGATCCGGACTGGTCACGGTCAATCGCCCGGCCCTGCCGCTCTGAAACCGTCGCAATCTCGAGTTCGGCGATCACCTCGTCGAGGTTTGTTGCCTCTGACCGCACAGCGCCTGTCAGCGGGAAGCACCCCAGCGTGCGGAACCGCACCAGCTCTTCGCGCACCTGTTCGTCGGGCAGCAATTCCAGCCGCTTGTCCTCGGCGAGGATCAGCATGCCGTCGCGTTCGACGACCTTGCGACGCTTGGCGAAATAGAGCGGCACCAGTTCGATCTGTTCGGCCTGGATGTAGCGCCAGATGTCGACCTCGGTCCAGTTCGATAGCGGGAAGGCGCGCACACTTTCGCCGGGGTGGATCATGCCGTTGTAGAGCGACCAGAGTTCGGGCCGCTGGTTGCGCGGATCCCAGGCATGGTCGGGTGTACGAAACGAGTAGATCCGCTCCTTGGCACGCGACGCTTCCTCGTCGCGCCGCGCGCCGCCAAAAGCTGCGTCGTAGCGGCCCATATCCAGCGCCTGCTTCAGCGCTTGCGTCTTCATGATGTCGGTGTAGCGCGCAGAACCATGGCTGAACGGCGTCACATTATCACGCAGCCCGTCGGGGTTGGTGTGCGAGATCAGGTCCAGCCCGTGTTTGGCCACCACCTCGTCGCGAAAAGCGATCATTTCGGGAAACTTCCAGCCGGTGTCGATGTGCACCAGCGGAAACGGCAGCTTTCCTGGATGAAACGCCTTTAGCGCCAGATGCAGAAGCACCGACGAATCCTTGCCGATCGAATAGAGCATCACCGGGCGCTCGAATTCGGCCGCGACCTCACGGAAGATGTGGATCGCCTCGTTTTCCAGTGCCTTGAGATGCGGATCGAGCGGCGGCTTGCCGCGCCCGTGTTCAATCACGTTCATGAAAGTGTCCTTGAAAAAATCAGGTGGTCGAGGCCGTGACTTTGGGCTGGCCCAGAGCCCGGGATTGCGCCGGGGACTGGGCGCGGGATCCCGAGACCGAGGCGGACAGGTGCAATCCGCATTCGCGGCGCTCGTCCTGTTCCCACCACCAGCGGCCGGCACGTTCAGGCTCGCCCGGCTTGATGGCGCGGGTGCAGGGCTCGCAGCCGATGGATGGAAAGCCTCTGGCATGCAGCGGGTTGATCGGCACGTCGTCGGCCTTCGCGCGCGCCTGCAACGCCTCAAGCGACTGATCGGCCAGCGGATTGATCTTCAGCAGGCTCCGGTCAGCGTCCCATTCGGCCAAAGGCGCGTTGGCGCGGTTGCCCGACTGGCCGCGGCGAAGCCCGGTGACCCAGATGTCGGCATTTTCCAGCGCACGGCCCAGCGGCTGCAGCTTGCGCGCATGGCAGCAGGCATGCCGCGCCTCGACGCTGTCGTAAAACCCGTTAGTCCCGTAAAGCGCCACAAAGCCGTCGACTTCGTCTTTCCACGGTTTGAACACTTCGATAGACAAGCCGTAGTGGGCTTCGGTTTCGCCAATCAGCGTTTCGGTCTCGGCAAACAACCGCCCGGTATCAAGCGTCACGACCCGTAGGTCCGCATCGGTCGCAGCGATAATCGAGGTCAGTACCTGATCCTCGAGGCCCAGCGAAGTGGTGAATACGGCCCGGCCGAGCTCTGCAATGCGCAGGATCCGACCCGGCAACGGCAAGGAAGCAAGTTCCGCGTTAAGCTGGATCGCAAGTTCCGGCCCGAACGTCTCAGGAGAACCGGCGGCAGCGGAAGGTTGATGCAGGGGCATGATAGCGGCTCCAATTGAAGTCTCAATTTTTGACGCTTGTGCATCGGAAAACGAGGTATCAACGTCTGTTTCCCGGTGCCGTTGAGGCAGCCTGTTCCGCATTCAGGGCTGCTTGCCGCAAAATCTGCCCAATTGATACGGATGGTCGCGCTAACAGTGCATTGACCAGGATCGCCAAACATGTCACGCCGGTTAGGACGAGTAACACGTATCACGGAGCCCGCAGATGGGCGCGTTTGACTTTGACGATCCTGCCACCGGTTCAGTCCGGACATTGATCGAGGCGCTTGAAACGGTCGCGATCGCCGCTGGCAAGGAGATCTTGGCAGTCCGTGCCGAGGGCGCCGAGGTGATTGTCAAATCCGATCGGACGCCCGTGACCCAGGCCGATCGCCGTGCCGAGACGTTGATCCTCAATTTCCTGACGACGCATTACCCGGGCATTCCCGTGGTCGCCGAGGAACTCGCCGAAGCCGGTCGTTGCCCGAACCATGCCAAGGACGTGTTCTTTCTGGTCGACGCACTGGATGGAACGGGAGAATTCATTGCCGGACGCGATGAGTTTACCGTCAATATCGCCTTGATCCGCGGGCAGACCCCGGTGGCTGGCGTCGTCTATGCGCCCGCGCTTGGCAAGATCTGGAGTGGCGTGACCGGCGAGGCACATGTTGCAAAGGTGACTCCCGAGGGAACGATCTCCGCACAGCAGCAGATTCATACGCGAGCGTGTCCGAAAACCCCCGTGGCGCTGGTCAGCTATACCCACAAGGAGCCTGAGACCGAGGCCTGGCTTGAGCGGCTTCCCGACCACGAAACCGCCAGTGTCGGCTCATCGCTCAAATTCTGTCTGCTGGCTGAAGGTCGCGCCGATGTCTATCCGCGGCTGGTCTGCCTCAAGCAGTGGGACATTGCCGCCGGCGACGCGGTCCTGCGCGCCGCAGGTGGCATGACGCTGACGCTTGAAGGAACGCCGCTGCTCTACGGCGTGGAAGGCTCGGATTTCGGCTGCTCGCGTTTCGTTGGCTGGGGCAGTGCCCCGACGACGCCTGATCTGGGCTGAGCTCACCAAGCCCAGGAGACCATCGCGCTCGCAGGCGGCCTCTGCGCCGCATCTACCGGGCCCGCGATTATCAATCGACGTTATCGTAAAGTGCCCGGTAGACGACTTTCCACAAAGTCACCAGCAAGCTGTTGGTGCCAAAGTGCTTGATGTCGACCTTGACCCTGTGAGCAGCTGCATCGGCCCAGTCCAGCACTTCCTTCCCAGCCGGCACCCTCTCGAGCACCGCGGTATCAGTGACGATTTTTCCTTCGATAGAAAGCACCCAATCTTTGGATGGTGGTGTGCTGATGAATGCATTGACTGCGCGTTTGAGAACCACCAGCGCCGGGTTGCCGCCCTGATTGCTGTTGAGCAGGCGGGTCAGGACGTCGACATTGTCCTGCACATTGACCGGAATTGAATACCCCAGGTTTACTGCCTGATTGTAGCGGCCCTTGGTCGGTTGACCGAGCGGCAGGCCCAGCACCCAGATCATGACCGTGCAATAGCCGCAATGGGGCAGGTCAGTGACATAGTTTGCACCGGTAATATCGTGCCCATTGTTGGCGACAACATGCCCGGTCTGGTCCACATGCCAGATTGCCGGCGGTGCCGTACTGGCGGTCAGCGCGACCATTTCCGAATGCCGCTGCTGTGTTGTCTCATATCGTTTCGGATCGGCCGGTGGCCAGTTGACAAGTGTTCTCGCCTTCTCTGCGCCGCCAGTTGTATAGGGCACGAATACGTGGTGCTTGTCGATTTCATTTTGGATCTCGGCAATCGATTTGGCTGTGTTGTCGAGCAGTTGTTCAAGATCCTGACCGGTGATCGTTGCTTTCCATCTCAGGCGTACCATGGAGTCATCCCTTCATTGAACAATGGGGCTCTGTCGCGGCCAGATAGTGAACCGCGCCGGTCGTACCGGATGGCGGCCTGTTGCGACATTCGGCGGGAATATCGAGGCCCCGAAGGCAAGCTGCCTCCGGGACTTCGACGCCGGGTGCCGGGTGTCAGAACATCGTGTGATGGACTGGCTTACTCAGGGTTGACCAGGTTGATGTTGGTGCCCATGATGAGTGCGGTCTCCGCCGTGGATTCACCGCTGAAGCTGTTGGTCGCGGAGTTCGATTGCCATCCTGATGAAGAACTTCCACCGCCGCCGCTGAAGCTGAACGGACCGATCCGCAACCCGGCTGAGACGTCCCACTTCTCCGAGAACGACTTGAAGGTCGAGTTGCTGACAGTGATCGTGAACTTCGGTTTGTAGCAGACCAGCATTCCAACTTTCTGGGCCGACATGATCCCGTCTGGTCCCCACACAGGTTTCGTGTCTGCGTCGCCATAGGGCGAGTAGCCACGAATGAAGGGACCATTCTGGATGGCGGTGACAAAGGCGCCATTGTACCAGCGCGAGGCTGTGATCGAGATCTGATCCCAGGCCTGAAAGCTGATGTCGACCTTCAGCGAGGAATCTGACGCAAATTCATCGATGCGTTCCCATGAACCGCCGACATTCACGCTCCAGAAGACCTTCTTGATCGACGCGCTGCCACCGGCCCACGTCTTCTTGTAGTCATATTGGGCTTCCGAATTGCTGAAGCCGATCGAGCCACTGCTGCCGCCGGTGCCGGACTTGACCTTGTTGAGCCACGTGGTCGAATCCATGCCGATCGAATAGCCCGGAACCGCGGGGAACGTCGACAATGCAGGGTCCTGGAGTTTGGTGTAGTAGTCCTTGTTGTCGAGCCGGTCCTGTGCGTCTTTCAGGCCGGGTGTCGTGGTTTCGGAAAGCAGCTGGTTGTAGACGGCCTGCTGGGCCTGAACATTCTTCCATGCCGATTCCAGCTGCGACTGCCAGCTGCGTCCACCAAAAGTTCCGAGCCATTCGGTGAAGACCGGGGTGTTCGTGCCGCCGGTCTCGGTCTGATAGGCGTCGACGGATTGTTTGTAGATCGTGTCGTAATTGTTTGCGGCAAGCTGCAACATGTTGCGTGCCTGCTCGATGTCGGCTTTCAGTTTCGGATCCGATGTCGCCGCGCTGACCACGTTGAGCATTGAGCCGTAACTGTCGTTAAACGCGGTGCCGGCGGAGGTATACTCTCCCGTTGCGCTGAACTGTGGCACGGACGAGCAGAAATCCCATTGCGCGGCGCTGGTGTAGCCTGTCGGGACAATGGGCCAGTCCCAGGTTGTAAACGGGTAGATCAGCTGAAAATTGCTGGGCGAGACATTCAGGCCGTCGACCATGGCGCCGTAGAGATGGTTCCAGGCCTTGTCATTTGCGTCAATTCCCTCAGGCGCAACGAGCGGGTGTTCGCTGGCCAGCGCCAGCGGATCGAGTGCATCGAAACCTTTCATGAGGTTGCTGGCTTCCGGCGATTGGATCAGATGTTTGCGCATAACGGCTCCTCCCATGTTGCGATTGGAAACCCGGTCAGAACGGTGAATCCAGGGTCTGCGGAACGCACATGTGTTGGGCGCAATTGGAAACAAAACGAAGCCCTGGCAACACACAACAGCGCGTGTATTGTCCTGTACACCTGTGAAAAACGCAGGTTGTAAATAGTTAAACTGACAACCCAGCATTGCAGAATAGGGCGGCATCCGTCAATCGGAATTCAGCGGAAAAGCAGCGACAGGCCGCGATCGGCATGCTCCGATTGATGCGCAAGACCGGCTAAGGCATTCAAGTGTTGCGGTAAAAGCAACTTGTGATGGATGAGAAAAAATGCGCGGCTTAGCTGCAGGAAGCTCGTTTGGGCCGTGACCGTGATTGGGTGCAGTGGCACCACCAAGGCCTCTCGAAGGCCTTGGTGTCAGGCGATTTGACCCCTTGTCCGCATCGCGGCCTTTTGCTTGTGCAAAGTTCGCATGCAGTAACGAGACCGCGGAGGCTGGGTTAGACCAGCCGGTCGCTGGTTTCCCAATCCGGGTTCATCCATGGCTCCAGGTTGCTTGGCGCCAGCGGAGTGCGGCCGAGAATGTGATCAGCTGCCTTCTCGCCGGTCATGATCGACGGGCCGTTGAGGTTACCGTTGGTCACGCGCGGGAAGATCGACGAGTCAGCGACACGCAAGCCATCGACGCCGATGACCCGGGTTTCGGGGTCAACCACCGCGTTGGTATCGTCGGCCCGGCCCATCCGGCAGGTGCCGCACGGATGGTAGGCGCTTTCGGCGTGATCGCGAATGAAACCATCGATCTCGTCGTCGGTTTGCACATCGCTGCCCGGCTGGATCTCCATGCCGCGATAAGGATCGAATGCCTTTTGCCCGAAGATCTCGCGTGTGATTCTCACCCCGCGGCGGAAATCGCGCCAGTCTTCCTCGTGACTCATGTAGTTGAAGCGGATCACCGGAGCATCCTTGGCGTCAGCAGAACGCAGTGTGACCGCGCCGCGCGAAGGTGACCGCATCGGCCCGACATGAGCCTGGAAGCCATGCATGGGTGCCGCTGCCTTGCCGTCATAGCGGATCGCGCCGGGAAGGAAATGGAACTGGATGTCAGGGTAGGGTACGCCTGCCGCCGATCGGACAAACGCGGCTGCCTCGAACTGGTTCGAGGTTCCGAGACCTTTCCGCAGGAACAGCCACTGAGCTCCGATGATGGCTTTCGAAAACAGGTTGAGCTTCGAGTACAGCGTGATCGGTTGGATGCATTCCTGCTGGATATAGACCTCGAGATGGTCCTGCAGATTGGCCCCGACACCTGGACGGTCGGCGACCACATCGATGCCATGCTCGCCAAGATGCGCGGCCGGCCCGATGCCTGACAGCATCAGCAGCTTGGGCGAGTTGAAGCTCGAGGCGGCGATCACCACTTCACGCCGCGCTTTAACAACCTGAATCGACCCGTGAGCCTCGATTTCCACCCCGGTTGCACGGTGATTCTCGATCACAACGCGCCGCGCCAAGCCCCTGACAAGATTCACGTTCCTGCGCTTGAGCGCGGGCTTGAGATAGGCCTCTGCCGTTGACCAGCGCTGTCCCTTGTGGATGGTCTGCTCCATCAGGCCAAAGCCTTCCTGGCGCGATCCGTTGTAGTCATCGGTGACGCCGTAGCCGGCCTGGCGGCCAGCCTCGATGAACGCCTTGAACAGCGGATTGACCGCCGGTCCGCGCCGCACATGCAATGGTCCGTCGGTGCCGCGCCAGCCTTCTTTGCCACCGATGCCGCCGCCCTGGTGCGAGGTTTCCATGCGCTTGAAGTAAGGCAGCACGTCGGCAAAAGACCAGCCATTGGCGCCTTGCTCGGCCCAGTGGTTGAAGTCCTCGGCATGACCGCGCACGAACACCATGCCGTTGATCGAGGACGATCCGCCGATAACCTTGCCCCGCGGAGCGGCCAGTCGCCGGTTGCCCAGATTGGGCTCCGGTTCGGTGGTGTAGCCCCAGTCATACGTTGACATGTTCATCGGGAAGGAAAGCGCTGCCGGCATCTGGATGAACGGGCCGAAATCCGATCCGCCATGCTCGATCACGATGACCGAATGCTTGCCGTCTTCGCTCAACCGCGAGGCCATGGCAGCCCCCGCCGAACCGGCGCCGACGATGACGAAATCTGCTTGCATCTCACTCATGGTTCATCGTCCTCAATAGGGGCTGTCGACCGGGCCGGTGGCCACGTAAACGCTCTTGAGCTGGGTGTAGTACTCGATCGCGGCGCGGGAATTCTCACGCCCGATACCCGACTGCTTGACGCCGCCGAAGGGAGCTTCGACCGGGGTCAGATTGTAGGTGTTGATCCAGGTGGTGCCGGCCTCGAGTTTAGAGACCACGCGGTGTGCGCGTGTGAGGTCAGCCGTAAACACGCCAGCGGCGAGACCGAACTCGGTCGCGTTTGCGCGGCGCAGCGCTTCTGCCTCATCGTCAAACACCAGCACGCTCATCACCGGGCCGAAAATCTCTTCCCGTGCGATCGTCATGTCGTCTGTGACATCTGCAAAGACGGTTGGCTGAATCCAGGCGCCGTTCTCAAACCCCTGCATTTCCGGCACCCCGCCGCCGGTGACGAGCCGCGCACCTTCGCGTTTGCCGGTTTCGATGTAGCCCAGAACCTTGTCGCGCTGCGCCATCGAAACCATTGGGCCCAGATGCGTGTCGGGATCGAGCGGGTCGCCGAGCTGGATGGATTCGGTGCGCGCCTTCAGCCGCTCCAGGAAAGCGTCATAGACGCCACGCTGCACAAACACGCGCGTGCCGTTCGAGCAGATCTGTCCGGTCGAGTAGAAATTGCCCAGCATCGCGCCGCCGATGGCGCTTTCCAGATCGGCATCGTCAAACACAAGGATCGGCGATTTGCCGCCAAGTTCCATGGTCACCGACTTGATGGTCTGGGCCGCTGCGGCCAGCACCTTGGCGCCCGTCGGCACCGAACCGGTGAGCGACACCTTGGCGATGTCGGGATGGCTGGCAAGTGCGGCGCCAACATCGCCATAGCCCTGTACCACGTTGAAAAGGCCGTCCGGCAAGCCCGCATCCTTGAAAGCTTCAGCCAGCAGTAGCGCCGTCAGTGGTGTCATTTCGGACGGTTTGAAGATGAAGGCATTGCCGGCGGCCAGCGCCGGCGCTGACTTCCAGGCCGCAATCTGGATCGGGTAGTTCCAGGCCCCGATGCCTGCACAGACCCCGAGCGCTTCGCGGCGAGTGTAGACAAAATCGCCCCCCAGATCGACATGTTCGCCGGTGATCGCGCCGGCAAGACCGCCAAAATACTCAAGCGCGTCAGCCGCTGATGCCGCATCGGCAACCAGCGTTTCCTGGATCGCCTTGCCGGTGTCGAGCGTCTCGATCCGCGACAATTCCTCGTTGCGCTCGCGCAGCAGCTGGGCCGTGCGCAGCAGGATACGGCCGCGCTCGACACCCATGAGGGCCGCCCAGGCCGGCTGCGCCGCTTTCGCCGCATAGACCGCCCGCTCGACAATCGCAGGCGTTGCCGAATAAATCCGCGCATTGAGTTCGCCGGTGGCCGGATAGATGCTTTCGATCACCGCGCCGGCATCGTCTTCGACATATGTGCCACCGATGTGATGGGAGGCTGTGGGTTGTGCATTCATTGTATTTCTCCGTGAGTGCCGGATCCGGGCTATTCGCCGCGCGGAAACCGTTGTGAATCTTCAAGGATATTGAGGTCCATGTGATTGCGCATGTAGCGTTCAGAGGCCTTCTGCAGGGGTTGGAAATCCCAAGGGTAGTAATTGCCGTTGCGAAGCGCCTCGTAGACGACCCAGCGCCGCGCCTGGCTTTCGCGTACTTCGGCGTCATAACGCGCCATGTCCCATTTGGCCCGAACCTTGATCATGTAGGTCGCCACCCGTTCCGCATGCGCGGGGTCTGCGGCCAGATTTGTCAGCTCGTCAGGGTCGGCTTCGAGATCGAACAGTTGCGGCGCATCTAGTTCGCAATGAATGAATTTGTAGCGCCCGTCGCGGATCGCCACCAGGGGCGCTTCAGAGCCTTCCGCCGCATATTCGATCAGCACAGGCGATGTCCGATTTTCGCCGTCCATGACGTGGGTCAGGCTTTCGCCATCGGTCCACGGGGCAACCTCGTCCAGCGACACACCGGCAAGGTCGGCAAGCGTCGGCGTGATGTCGAGGTTCGAGGTTGGATCTGCAACCAGGTGGCCGTCCGCGCCCGGCACCGCGATCATCAGCGGCACCCGCGCCGAGCCTTCGAAGAAGCTCATCTTGAACCACATGCCGCGTTCGCCCAGCATGTCGCCATGGTCGGAGCAGAACACCACGATGGTGTTGTCAGCCATGCGGGTTGCTTCCAGCGTAGCGAGAATTTCGCCGATCTTGTCGTCGAGATAGGAGATATTGGCGAAATAGGCCTGCCGAGAGCGCCGGACATTGTCCTCGGTGATGTCGAAGCGCTCGGAATCATTGGCATTGTAAAGCCGCTGGGAGTGCTGATCCATATCAGCATAGGGGATCGGCGGCACCCGCGGCGTCAGTTCAGGGCAGTCCTCATAAAGGTCCCAGTATTTCTTGCGCGCCACATAAGGGTCGTGCGGATGGGTGAAAGACACCGTCAGCGCCCAGGGCCGCGACGCGGCGTCGTCGCTTAGGCGCGACAGCTGGTGCAGCTTCTGGGTGGCGAAGAACGCCACCTCGTCGTCATACTCCATCTGGTTGGAGGTTTCGGCTACCCCAGCACCGGTCACCGAGCCGAGGTTGTGGTACCACCAGTCGATCCGTTCGCCCGGCTTGCGGTAGTCCGGTGTCCAGCCGAAATCGGCCGGGTAGATGTCGGTGGTCAAGCGCTCTTCGAAGCCGTGCATCTGGTCGGGCCCTACGAAATGCATCTTGCCCGACAGGCAGGTGTAATAACCAGCGCGCCTGAGGTGGTGCGCATAGGTCGGAATATCGGAGGCAAACTCGGCGGCGTTGTCATAGACCCGAGTGCGCCGTGGCAATTGGCCCGACATGAACGAGGCGCGGCCCGGCGCGCACAGCGGCGAGGCTGTGTAGTTGTTCGAAAACCGTACCGAGCGCGCTGCGAGCTTTTTCAGACTGGGAGCATGCAGAAAATCTGCCGGACCATCCGGAAACAGCGTGCCGTTGAGCTGGTCAACCATGAGGATGAGAATGTTTGGCTTTCGAGCTCCTGTGTGACCGTCCGTCATAACGTCCTCCCGCGAATTTCCAGCAATTGCGTTTCGATGTGATCTTCGACAAGCGCCACAGCGTCATGCCGCGCCGGCCCGGTGCCGAGCGCCTTGCGGATGTAAAGCCCGTCGATCATGGCCGCCGCACCTTCGGCAATGCGCTCGGCGTCATAGGCGCCTGCAAGCGGGGTCAGTCCGCTCATCAGATTGGCGTGCAGCCGCCGGGCGTAGACCGACAGCAACCGCCTTATCCCGGGCGCGCGCTGGGCATCGACATAAAACGCCAGCCAGGCAGCAACCACATCCTCGGAAAACTGTTTGTCGGAAAAGCTCACGCTGATGATCGCTGAAACCCGGGCGCGATGGCTGCGGGCTGACCGCAGCGCGTTCACCGCGTCAATCCGCAGATCGCCGAGCAAGGCGCGCACGGAGGCGGTGATCAGCTGGTCCTTCGAGCCAAAATAATGATGCGCCAAGGCCGGCGATACGCCCGCCCGGCCAGCGATATCCGACATTGTCACACCCATCGATCCACGCGCGCCGATCGCCTCGATGGCTGCATCGGTCAGCGCCTTGCGACGTATGGGTTCCATGCCGATCTTGGGCATTCCGTCTCTCCTGCCGCCCTTTGTCGGGCTTGTATCTGGGTGTGGCCCTCAACCTAGTTTTGATTGAGCCATCAATCAACAAAAAACCGGCCGAAGTTTCTCTGCGCTCTGTGGAATGTCACCATCGTGCCGTGCAATAGGACGGAAAGCCGGCATGGTTAAGCAATTGTAATCATGATAAAATATATAAAAACAGTGGCTTGTTGTGTTGTCTGACGATTTTGCGGCGTTTTTGAGCACCGTTCCCGATGCGCCTTTCCCATTTGCATGAAACCTTCGGCAGGTTGCAGCATTTCATTCCTGCACTGAGATTTTCGGTATCCACCGGAACATCTTCAAGAAATTTGGATGCAACACGGTAATCGGATGAAGCAACTCCTGTTGCTTGCACCGGTTTGCCAACGGTTTTCGATGACACTGTTCAAGGGTTAGAAGAAATGACTTTTCAAGATACAGCCGCACCATCTTCCGCCAATTATCTGACGCGGATCGCTCTGGATCAGCAGGAGCAAGACTGGCAGACGCGCCCCTGCAATGTCTTGTTCAACGTGTTTTTTCCACTCAAAGGCGTCCGCCAGATCTGCAAGGCGCAGCTGAGAGTTCTCGAAATATCCGAGGGCGGCTTGCGTGCAACGACCCGCAGACGCGGCGTTCCGGATCACTTCTATATCAGCATTGGTGACAAACAGTATCTGATCGCCTGCGCGGTCGCCGAACGCGGGCAGGACATTCTCGACATCCGTTTCCTCAAGGAGTTGCCCAGCACCTTCATCGATGTGGTTGCGTCGCTTGAGGATCCGTTCGCGCTGCTCGAGGAGGTCCGTCCTGCCCTCTATGGTCTGGAAGACCTTGCCAATTGATCCGACCGGCACGCGAGGGGTGGGGGGCTGAGCAACCGAAAAAGGCCGCGCGGGGTCAAGCGGCGCGCGGCCTTTTCGCTGATCGTACAGGGCATTGCGATTGCAGCGGGGACCGGGGCGAACCCGGGGGTTACGCTGTCTCAGCTCAGGACCGCTGGCATCCTTGACGATCTGACAATCACCTTGGCGCCGCTGCGAACCCGGTCATGCAGGTCGATGATGTCATGATTGAGCAGTCTGATGCAGCCCGATGAGACCGCCTTGCCGATCGAATTGGCTTCCGGGTTGCCATGGATGCGATAGAGCGTGTCTTCACCATTTTGGAACAGATAAAGCGCCCGCGCGCCAAGTGGGTTGAGGGGACCCGGATCCATCCCGCCATTGGCAACCGAGTAGGGTGCGAGCTCCGGATTGCGTGCCACCATGTCGTCGGGTGCCTTCCAGCGCGGCCATTTGCGGGTGTACTGAACCTTGGCGTCACCTGACCAGGAAAAGCCCTGCCGGCCCACGCCGATGCCGTAGCGCATCGCCGTCTCGCTGTTCTCGATCAGGTGCAGATAAAACGCATTCGGATCGACGATGATCGTTCCGGCAGCTTCGCCGGGGAACGGATTGGGTACCCGCTGCCGCCAGAACCGTTCGTCTACCACGCCGCGCGGCACGGCCGCGATCGGGTAGGGTTCGTCGACAATGGCGCCATAGGCGGCCGGCATCGCTTGCGGTTTCGGCTTGATTGCCGGTGCGGAGAGGGTCTGTGTGCGGCTGCCGATGGATGAGCAGCCTGAAAGCACAGCCAGTGTGGCTGAGCCGATAAACAGGCGTCTGGTAATCATGATGTTAGGCCTTGAGTGCTGAGAAGACGGGAACTGCCGCTCACACGACGGTTCTGGATCGCTGTTTCAGCTCAGCCGGGGAGGCCTGAAGATCCTTGTGGCCGGCGGCGTGGTGACGGCCTGTCCATGCCGGATCTCAAGTGCCGAAACTGCCGTGGCATGGGTTGGCTGCGGCACAGATGCGACGTATCCAAGGTCAAAATAGCAGTTTGAGCGAACGATGGCGCCACGCTGGCATCGTTTCGAAGGGGTTGCGCTGGTTTTCAGGTCGGTTGCCGCAGTGGCAACGGATAGCGCCATCGTCTGGGGAACTGTCGTTGCGTGGGAAGACAAGGCGCGCGTCAACGGCCCCGACAACCCCAGGGTGACGGCAAGAAGACACAGAAGCAGCAGACGGCCAACAGACATGATGGCTTACATACCCCGAAATGTGGCCAAATCCAGTTTCAATTGATTTTGCCGCGATCAACAAGTGGTGAGCGATCAGGTCATGCCACGCTCGGAAGCCTGGTGAGGACAGATTGCGTGGGCCGCTTCGGTACACTGCTGACGGAAATTGGCAGCATGATGATGCTACGTCGCCTGCGTCCTCAACAATCAGGCCAGGAGATCAGCCATGCTTACCCTTTATCACGCCCCGAACTCACGCTCGTCCCGCATCATCCGCCTGATTATGGAGCTTGGCATTCTTGATCAGATTGACATCCGCATCGTGGCTGTGGCCCGCAATGATGGGTCCGGCGGCGCCGACCCCGCCAATCCGCATCCTGAAGGCAAGGTGCCGTTGCTGGTTCACGATGGTGTCGAGATATGGGAATCCAACGCCATCATGCTCTACTTGACCGATATGTTCCCCGCTTCGGGATTTGGGCGTTCCGTCGGAGATCCTGGCCGCGGCAGCTATCTCAGTTGGCTGGCCTGGTACGGCAATGTTGTCGAACCGCTCATAGTCCTGCAAGCCGCCAACCTCAGTCATCCGATTATTGACGTAACGTTTCGCGGCATTCCCGAGGTCGTGGCGCGGCTGACTGCGCAACTGGAGAAGACGCCGTTCCTGCTGGGAGACAGGTTTTCCGCTGCCGATTTGCTGCTGGTGTCGCCCTATGTCTGGGCTCCGCAAGCCACGCCAGATGTCCAGATCATCCGCGACTGGATTGCGCGCTGCCAGGCGCTTCCGTCGGCACAGGCGGCTGCGGACTTCGATCAGGCTGCGCTGAAAACCTGAGCTGGCGGCGTTTGTCCTGGTTGCCAATGATCAGGGTGACGGTGGTTGTCGCCCGGATTGGTCTGCCGTTTGGCCCTGTCTGAACACAAGCGGGCCATTCTGCTCTTTACAAAGGCGTCGGCGCGCTCAAAATGCGCGCCAACACATTCGAACGTCCCGGGAGAGAGACCATATGACCGCCTGCATCATCGGCTGGGCCCATACGCCCTTTGGCAGACACAGTGAAGAAACCGTCGAGAGCCTGGTCACGAAAGTGGCCCGCGAGGCGCTCGAGCATGCCGGACTCGAAGCCGGCGACATCGACGAGATCTATCTCGGCCACTTCAATGCCGGCTTTTCGGCGCAGGATTTTACCGCCAGCCTGGTGCTGCAGGCCGATGACGGCTTCCGCTTTAAACCGACGACACGGGTGGAAAACGCCTGCGCCACCGGATCGGCCGCCGTGCATCAGGGCATCAAGGCCATCCGCGCAGGTGCCGCGCGCCGGGTGCTTGTGGTTGGCGTCGAGCAAATGACCACAACACCCGGTCCGCAGATCGGCGCCAACCTGCTCAAGGCCTCCTATCTCCCCGAGGATGGGGAAACGCCTGCAGGCTTTGCCGGCGTGTTCGGCAAGATCGCCGACGGCTATTTCCAGAAATACGGCGACCAGTCCGATGGCCTTGCCGCCATTGCCGCCAAGAACCACAAGAACGGCGTTGAAAATCTCTGGGCGCAGATGCGCAAGGATCTCGGCTACGAGTTCTGCCGCACCGAGAGCGACAAGAACCCGTTTGTTGCAGGCCCCCTCAAGCGCACCGATTGCTCGCTGGTCTCCGATGGTGCCGCGGCCATCGTGCTGTCTGACGTCACCACCGCCATGCAGGCACCGCGCGCCGTGCTGTTTCGCGCCGCCGAGCACGTGCAGGATTTCCTGCCGATGTCCAAGCGCGATATTCTCGCCTTTGAAGGCTGCGCCGAGGGCTGGAAGCGGGCTTTTGCCAACTCGAAAACCTCGCTTGATGATCTCTCCTTCGTCGAAACCCACGATTGTTTCACCATCGCCGAGTTGATCGAGTACGAAGCCATGGGCCTCGCCAAGCCGGGGCAGGGCGGTGATTTCGCCATGAGCGGCGAGACGCAGAAGGATGGCCGCCTGCCGGTCAACCCATCCGGCGGCTTGAAAGCCAAGGGCCATCCGATCGGCGCCACCGGTGTGTCCATGCATGCGCTGTCTGCCATGCAGCTGACCGGCGAGGCCGGCGGCATCCAGGTCAAGGACGCGCAACTTGGCGGCATCTTCAACATGGGCGGCGCCGCGGTGGCCAATTACGTCTCCATCCTCGAGCGCATCCGGTGAATGTCGCTGCCGCCGGTCACGTTGTTGTCACCGGTGGCGCTTCCGGCATCGGCGAGGTGACGGTCCTAGCACTGATTGATCAGGGCGCCACCGTGACCATTCTTGATGCCAGCGCCGAGGCTGTCGCCCGTGCCGAGGAACGGCTTGAAGGCGAGGACGTGCTGGTGCTTGTCTGCGATGTCACCGATGAGGACGAAGTCGCCGACTGCCTCGGCCAGGCGGTCGATGCCTTCGGACCAATAACCGGCCTCGTCAACTGCGCTGGCATCGCTCGTGACATCCCGGCAGAAAAGACCAGTGCCGAAATGTTCCGCCAGATCCTCGACGTCAACCTGACTGGCAGCTTCATCCTTTGCCGGGCAGCGCTCGACCAGATGGGCGACACGCTGTCGATCGTCAATCTTTCCTCGGCGTCCGGCATCAGGGCCAATGCAGGCCGTGTCGCCTATGGCGCGTCCAAGGCGGGCGTCATCCTGATGAGCCAGGTGCTGGCCAACGAATGGGGCGCGAGCGGTGTGCGCGTCAATGTTGTCGCGCCCGGTCCGGTCGACACGCCGCTGATCGAAAGCCTGCACACGGTCGAGGACCGCAAGCGCTGGACCGCCCAGATCCCGCTCCGCCGTTATGGCCGGCCCAACGAAATCGCCGACGCCATCCTGTTCCTGCTTTCGCCCCAGGCCAGTTACATCAACGGCCATGTGCTCACCGTCGATGGTGGGTTCTCCACATCCGGAATGATTGCGGGGCGGTAGGCAGTCACCGTGTCTGCGTCAAGCGGTCGTCTGCACGTGTCGTGCGCAGTCTTGGCTGTCAGCGAACCGTTATCTGTTCAAAAGTTGTGTCGAGACCGGTATCTCCGGGAGTTTGACAGATGTAGAGAATTCAACCTATTCTTGGCATTGCTGACGTATTGGCCACAGCGGCTAAACGGCAATCTGCAACCGCTACGATTCGATTTTTCGAATATTTGGGCGACCTTTGCGCGCACGAAATGACGCGCGGCACCCTGGCAAGGGGGCCCCATGGAATATGAAACACTCGATCCCGAAGACTGGACGCAAACCCAAAAATTGGCACATGCTCTGGTTGACAGCGCAATCGACTACACCAGCAATGTGAGAGACCGGCCGGTTTGGCGCGAAATGCCCAGCGACATCAGGGATCGTTTCCTCTCGGATGCCCCACAGACTGCGACGCCGTTGATAGATATTCTGCACGACGTTGAGAACACGGTAATGGCCTATCCGATGGGCAACACTCACCCACGGTTTTGGGCGTGGTATATGGGTACCAGCAATTTTACCGGCGCCTTGGCTGATTTCATTGCCGCGGTCCAGGGCTCCAATCTTGGCGGAGGCAATCACGCCGCGGCGTTGATGGACCAGCAGGTTGTCCGGTGGCTTCGTCAGATGGTGGGAATGCCGGAGGGGGCAAGCGGTACGCTGGTAAGTGGCGGCTCAGTCGCCAACCTGGTTGGTTTGACGATCGCCAGAAATTCAAAGGCCGGAATCGATATTCGTGAAGAGGGGCTGATGGCAATGCCTGCACCCTTGCGGTTTTACGGTTCTGACCAAATGCACAGCTGTCACCAACAGGCCATGGAGACGCTCGGGTTGGGAAATCGAGCGCTGTCTCGGATTCGGAGCGGTGACGATCTGACGATGAATCTGAACGAGCTGAAAGCTGCCGTGGCCAATGACCGGACGAACGGCATCGTTCCAGCCTGTGTGATCGCCACCGCCGGAACAGTTAACACCGGCGCTATCGACAACCTCGCCGCAATTGCCGATTTTTGCCATGAACAGGATATCTGGTTTCATGTTGATGGTTGTATTGGCGCGCTTGTCGCCATAGCACCGGAAAATCGCTGGCGCGTTGAGGGAATTGACCGCGCAGATTCAATCGCCCTTGATCCGCACAAATGGTTGCACGCACCCTTCGAAGTCGGGTGCGCGCTAATCCGCTCAAGAGACGCACATCTTTCCACTTTCTCGCTCACACCTGAATATTTGAAGGTTGCGAAGCGAGGCTTGGCCGCGGCGCAATGGCTGCATGATTTTGGTATTCAGACCTCGCGGGGATTTCGCGCGCTCAAAGTCTGGATGTCGCTTCGCGAGCACGGCGTTGAAAAATTCGGAAGGCTGATAGACCAGGATATTGCCAAGGGCGCTTATCTGTCGCGTTTGGTGGAGGGAGCCGACGGTCTGCATCTGATGTTCCCGACGAACATGAATATCGTCTGCTTTCGCTATGATCCTGGCGGTCTGGACGAAGCGGAGTTGAAATCACTGAACACGGAAATCATGCTCCGCCTGCAAGAGAACGGAATAGCAGTGCTGTCAGATACGACGGTTCACGGTCAGCATTGCCTGCGCGCTGCAATCAACAATCACCGAACGGCGAACCAGGATCTGGTGCTGGTGGTTAGCGAAGTTCAAAACACTGCAGCGATTATTCTTAATGAAACTGCCGGTCGCTGAGGCTTGCCGGATCTCACGATTCACCTCTGGAAAACGTCCAGCCAATCTGCGATTTACCGCCGCCGCCCGATCGACACGCCCACCGCTGTGGCGCCAATCACCAGCGCCATGCCGGCCCATTGCAGCGGACTGAACCATTCGCTGAGCGCGACCGCACCGATTGCGGTCGCGACAACCGGGCTGGCGAGTGCCAGGTAGATCGCGCTCGGGCCGATCTTTCCGATGCCGCGGGTCCAGACAAAATAGGCGAACGCGGTGCCGAGCAGCATCAGCCAGCCATAGCCCAGCATCTCGGTCAGGCCCGGCGCGGGGGGCAGGCCTTCGAGCATCAGCGCCACGGGCAGCAGCATGCCACCGCCGAAAATCAGCTGCCATGTGGTCGTTTCGAGCGCGGACCCCATGCGGCCCCAGCGATCGATCAGGATGGTGCCGGTTGCCATCGCCAGCGCACCGCCAATGGCCGCTGTCACGCCGATCGGATCCGGATCCGCCTCCGGCGACAGCACCAGAAGGCCGACGCCGACAACACCCGCAATCCCCGCAAGGATCTGCACCGGATGCGGCGCGCGGCCAATCAGCCAGGCCGAAATCAGCACCACCACCAGTGGCTGGATTGCGCCCAAAGTTGCCGCCAACCCGCCCGGCATCCGTGAGGCCGCAATGAACAAGAGCCCGAAGAACAGCCCGATATTGATGAACCCGATCACCGCATGCCGCTTCAGCGCCTCGAGCGGCGGAATACGCGGATTGAGCGCAAGCAGGATGAGCCCGGCTGGCAGCGCCCTCAGAGCCCCTGTCAGCAGCGGGTGGCTGATTGGCAAGGTTTCGGTAAACACCGCATAGGTGGTTCCCCACAGCATCGGCCCCAGAAGGGTAATCAGGATTGTGCGCAGCATGACAGTTCGCTATCATTAATTCGATAGATAATATTTCTACGTCGAAACATATTCCATTCCGGTCTGATTGCAAGGCCGGAAATAACGAGGAAGACGATGACGCAGCAACACCCGGACAAATCAGGCAAGCTCGGCCGCCCGGACTCCACCATTGCCGGCATTTTGGCGCAGTGGAGACGTGCCCGGCCGGATCTGGATTGCCGGCCGATGGCGGTGATCGGCCAGCTCTGGCGCACAAGCCAGATCGCAATGCGGGTGGTCGAAGCCAATCTCAGGCAGTACGATCTTGATATGGCCGGCTTCGACGTCTTGCTGACGCTGCGCCGTCAGGGCGGTGAGCATGGGCAGGACACTGCGTTGACGCCAGGCGAGCTTGCGCGCGACATGATGATGTCCCCGCCTGCCATGACCAACCGCATCGACCGGCTGGTCAAGCGCGGCCTGGTCGAGCGGCACGCTGATCCTGATGATCGCAGGGCGCTGCGCGTGGCTTTGACCGAACAAGGCAGGGCGCTCGCTGACACGGCGGTTGAAACGCATCTGGAAACCGAGGAAGCTCTGCTGGCTGACCTGACGCAGCAGGAGCGTGACCAGCTGGTAAGCCTGCTTGGGCGGATTGGTGGTTAGGCAAGCTGTGTTGAACTGCCGCCTCTTGCCCAACAGGACGGCTTCTGCGATCACTTGATCCGATCAATTGCGCGTAATCACAGCGTATTCAAAGTCAAAACACCTTCAGGAAATACCCATGCAAAATCCCGTTCTTGTTGAAGTCACTCGCGGCCAGATGGTCGAAAGCCGGCATCGCGGCATGGCCGTGGTGGTTGATGGTGACGGATCAGTGGTCATGAGCCTGGGCGAAGTCGAAACCCCGGTGTTCCCGCGCTCTGCGGTCAAGTCGATGCAGGCGCTGCCGCTGGTCGAGACCGGGGCCGCCGACCGCTATGGCCTGGGCGAGAAGGAACTGGCGCTAACCTGCTCATCCCATTCCGGCGAGCCCCGCCACATGCAGCTGGCCGGCGAGATCGCTGCACGCGCCGGTTTGGGCGAAGCCGATTTTGAATGCGGTTGCCACTGGAGTTTCGAGACCAAGGTTCTCATCGATCAGGTGCGCGCCGGCGACAAACCCGATCAGCTCGGCAACAATTGCTCCGGCAAGCACGCGGGCTTTCTCTGCCTGGCCTGCCATGCCGGTGTCGATCACCATGGCTATGTCGAGTACGATCATTTTGTCCAGGCATCCGTCCGCGACGTCATGGCCGATCTCACTGGTACTGCGCTGGGGCAGGACAATTGCGGCATCGACGGCTGCTCGATCCCGACTTATGCAGCGCCGTTGAAAAGCATCGCCCACGGCTTTGCCCGCATGGCATCCGGCACGGGTCTCGGGCCTGAGCGCGCCAAAGCGGCAAAGCGTCTGATGTCGGCCTGCATGGCCGAGCCCTGGTATGTCGCAGGCACAGGCCGCGCCTGCACCGAGCTGATGCAGATCGCACCGGGCCGGATCTTTGCCAAGACCGGCGCCGAGGGCGTCTTCTGCGCCACCCTGCCGGAGAAGGGCTACGGCATCGCGCTCAAATGCGAAGATGGTTCCACCCGCGGCGCCGAGGCAATGATCGGCGGTGTATTGGCTAAATTGTTCAGTGACGACGAGGACGTGTCGGCGAAGCTCGCTGACTGGTCACACAAGACCATGAAGAACTGGAACGGCATCGAAGTCGGCCGCATCCGGCCTGCGGGTGATCTGGCCTGAGCCTCTCATCTGTCACCCTGAAAGGTCTCAGACCGTAGCCTGCCCGATCGGGTAGACCGGTCCGGCACGGCCTGGTTCTGCCCGCCGGATGCTGCCCGGCGGCTGGCCGAACACACGCTTGAAGGCCCGGCAAAAAGCTGCTTCCGACTGGTAGCCCAGATCTGCTGAAATCTGCGCCAGCGCGTCGGCCGTGTCGATCAGCCGGAGGCGGGCCACGCGCATCCGCCATTCGGTGAGATAACGCAACGGCGTCTGCCCCACCAGATCGGCAAAGCGCGCCGCAAAGGCCGAGCGCGACATACCGGTCTGCATGGCCAGCGAATCCACGCTCCAGTCTTCTCCGGGGCGGCGGTGCATCAGTGCCAGCGCCTTGCCGATCTGTGAATCCCGCAAGGCTGCCAGCCAGCCGGTCTCGGTCGCCGGCGTTGTTTCGAGCCAGGAGCGGATCGCCTGGATCACCACCACATCCGACAGCCGGGTGATCACGGTTTCGCCGCCGGGTTTGAGCGAGGCAGCCTCGCTGGCAATGAACCTAAGCGTGCTCTGCAGCCATCCGCCGGTCTGGTCGTCCCAGGCATCGATATGAATGATCTGCGGCAACAGCCCGAGCAGGTGTTCGGCAGCCACATCGTCAAACCGGACCACGCCATACATGGTTCGGGTCAGCTCGCCGCCGCCGCCATGGCGCATGATTTCGTAGCGCTCGCTCACCTTCTCCACCGGCAGCTCGAACAGCGGCTCACCCGCAAGCCCGCGCGCGCTGGAAATGGTGTGCGGCGTGCCGTGCGGGATCAGGGCAAGGCTGCCCTGTTGCAGCAGACGTGGCTCCATACCCTCGACTTCGAGCCAGCTCGAACCGGATGTCACCACCATGAAGGTCATCACCCCTTCGAGCCGCGGAATGGCAATCGCCCACGGTGCGGTCAGCACCCCGCGGCAATACAGCGTTCCGGTCAGCCGCAGCATGTGCAGCGTCTCGGCAAGCGGATCGGTGGTTTCGGAAATGCACGGCTCGGTGTTTGTCATTTCACCAGACTAGAAGTGATGCTGCCTTTTGTCCATCACTTTGGACGATCTGCATATTATGGCAATTTTTCTGTCATTGTTCATCCGAGTTTGATGGTTCATCTCTTGCTCACGATCAACCACCTCAATGGAGCTTACCATGCAGAACGCACCCATCCTCGTCATCGGATCAACCGGCAAGACCGGCAGCCGCATCGTCAAGTCGCTCAAGGAAAAGGGCTTTTCCGTCCGCGAAGGCTCGCGCAGCGCGGCCATTCCGTTCGACTGGGATCAGCCTGAAACCTGGGCACCGGCGCTGTCGGGCGTTGCGGCAGCCTATGTCTCCTATTTTCCAGATCTCGCCTTTCCCGGTGCTTCCGACAAGATCAAGGCGCTGAGCGAGATTGCCGCAAAGTCCGGGGTGCGCAAGCTGGTGCTGCTGTCGGGCAGGGGGGAAGCGCATGCTCTGGCGTGCGAGGAGATCGTGCGCAATTCCGGGCTCGCCTTCACGCTGGTCCGCGCGTCGTGGTTTGCCCAGAATTTCTCGGAAGGCTACCTGCTGCCGCCGGTGCTTGATGGTGTGGTGGCGCTGCCCGCAGGCGATATCAAGGAGCCGATTGCCGATGTCGATGACATCGCTGATGTTGCCGTCGCAGCGCTCATTGATGAGCGCCATGACGGCGAGCTCTATGAAGTCACCGGCCCCCGGCTGTTGAGCTTCGCCGAAGCGGCGGCCGAAATCTCCGCTGCTGCGGGGATTCCTGTGCACTATCAGCCTATCACGCTGGAGCAGTTCCACGCGGGCATGCTCGATATCGGCGGGCCGCTGATCGCCGATGTCTTCACCGAAATCTGCCGCGAAACGCTTGATGGCCACAATGCCTATCTGACCGACGGTGTTCAGCGTGCGCTCGGCCGCGAGCCGCGCGATTTCGCCGATTTTTGCCGCACCGTTGCAGCCAGCGGCGTCTGGAAAAAGGCGGCCTGACCGGCGTCCGGTCCACTGGTCCAGCGTCAACAAGGGAGAATCCTGTGAAATCCTCGATTGTTCAAAAAGCCGTTCTGCTGATTGCGGGCCTCACCGCAATCTTCATCGGTGGCTCGATCCTGGCGTCGCCCGACGCGTTTTATACAGCTTACGGCATCTCCCTTGTGGGGGATGTCAGTCTCACAAACGAACTGCGCGCTTCGGGGGGCAGCGTGGTGATGCTGGGTGTTCTCACTTTGGCGGGGCTGGCCTTTGCAAGGTTTGCACTGGCCTCTACCTTGCTAGCAGCGGCGATGTACCTGGCCTACGGCGCGTCACGGCTGCTCAGTCTCGGCCTTGACGGCCATCCGGATGCAGGCCTCGTGACCGCCATGATTGCCGAGCTGGTGATCGGGCTCGCGAGCCTGGCGGCGCTGATCGCAGCGCGCAAGACCGCCTGATTGCTCACGACACTGACGGCGGGCAGAAACGTCCGCCGCCCGGATACCAAAACCTCGGAGCCGTAGCGCCCGCAACCCGAAAGCAAAAAACCATGTCCTTATGGTTCACGCTGCTCTGCGCAGCATCAGTTCTCGCCTATGCCGCCATTGGCGGGGTGTTTCTGGCGTTCTCGGATTTCATCATGCGTTCGTTCAACCTGGTCAAGGGCCAGGGCGGGATCGAGGCCATGCAGGTTCTCAATGTCGAGATCATGCGCTCGGTCTTTATGGTCCTGTTCATGGGGCTGGCGCTGGTCTCGCTGCTGATTGCCGTCTATGCCGCCGTTGCCATCGAAGGCATGCCATCCCGGCTGCTCATGCTGGCCGGCTTGATCTACCTGATCGGCGTCTTCGCGGTCACCGCCTTTGGCAATGTGCCGCTCAACAATCAGTTGGCGGGGGTCGATCCCGCGGCATCACAGACGCTTGCGTTCTGGAAGCAGAGCTACATGACACGCTGGGTCAGCCTCAACACAGTGCGAACACTGGCTTGTCTGCTGGCTTCCGGGCTGACGCTCAGCGCGCTTGTCATCCGGTAGACGTCGAGCGCTGGTCGGTTTTCGCGCGTCCTTGCCTTGATCCGGCCTGTCACGGGCTCTATGTCGGGTGACCGGCTCTTCGCGAGCCTCGCCCCTCACTTTTCTGGAGCTCTCCTTGTCCGCATTCAAAAACCTGCCAACAGCCCCGGTTGCTCAAAAACGCACTGTCGAAGACACTCGCCACGGCATAACGCGTGCTGACGACTATGCCTGGATGCGTGACGAAAACTGGCAGGCCATGTTCAAGGATCCGTCGATACTCGAGCCGGCGATCCGGACCCATCTGGAGTCCGAGAATTTCTATCAGCAGGCAGCCATGTCTGACACCGAGGAGCTGCAGAAAACGCTGTTCGCCGAAATGCGCGGCCGCATCAAGGAAGAAGACAGCTCGGTACCGTCGCCCGACGGGACCTGGCTTTACGGGGTGCGCTATGTCATCGGCGGGGAACAGCCGAAGTATTTTCGCATCCCACGGACAGGCGGCGACGAGCAGGTCATCCTCGACGGCGACAAGGAAGCTGAAGGCAAAGCCTATTTCCGGCTCGCCGGCACCGGCCATTCACCCGATCACACAGCTGCCATCTGGGGCTATGATGACAAGGGTTCCGAATTCTTCACCCTCAAGGTCCGCGATCTCGCGTCTGGTAAGGACAGTTCTGACCTGATCGAAAACACCGGCGGCGGAGCTGCGTGGTCGGCCGATTGCACCGGTTTCTTCTACACCGCGGTCGATGACAATCATCGCCCCAGCAAGATCTTCTACCACCGCCTCGGGACTGCGCAGAGCGATGACGTGCTTGTCCATGAGGAGACCGACACCGGCTTCTTCATGGGTGTGTCGGGAACCCGGCTCAATGATGTCATCATGATCGACATCAATGACCACGAGACGTCTGAATGCTGGGTCATGCCAGCCGATAATCCGGCTGCAAAGCCGCGCCCGGTGGCAGCAAGGGAAACCGGCGTCGAGTACTCGCTTAGCGAAGGCGGCGATGTTTTCTATATCCTGACCAACGCCGGTGGCGCCAAGGACTTCAAGATCATGCAGACGCCGGTTGAGAGCCCGGAGCCCGCGAACTGGAGCGAAGTTGTCCCCCACAAGCCGGGCCGTCTGATCCTGTCGGTCAGCGCCTACCGCAACCATCTGGTCTGGATGGAGCGCGAGAACGGCCTGCCGCGCATCGTCATTCTTGACCGCACCACCGACGAGCAGCACGCCATCGCTTTCGACGAGGAAGCCTATTCGCTCGGCTTTCAGGGCTCGATGGAATATGACACCGATGTGGTCCGTTTCAGCTACTCCTCGATGACCACGCCGTCCGAACTCTACGATTACAACATGAGCACCCGCGAGCGTACGCTCTTGAAGCGCGACGAAGTGCCCTCAGGCCACACGCCGGAAGATTATGTGACACGGCGCGTCATGGCGCCCGCCCAGGATGGTGAGCTGGTGCCGGTCACGCTGCTTTACCGCAAGGACACGCCGCTCGACGGTTCTGCCCCATGCCTGCTCTACGGCTACGGATCCTACGGCATCGCCATTCCAGCAAGCTTCAACACCAACTGCCTGTCGCTGGTTGATCGTGGCTTTGTTTACGCCATCGCCCATATTCGCGGCGGCAAGGAAAAAGGCTTTGCCTGGTACGAGGCCGGCAAGCGCGGCAGCAAGACCAACACGTTCGCCGATTTCATTGCCGCGGCGCGCTACCTCGCAGAGCAGAAATTCACCTCCCACGACCGCATTGTCGCCCAGGGCGGATCTGCAGGCGGCATGCTGATGGGGGCCGTCGCCAACATGGCGCCCGAGGCTTTTGGCGCCATCATCGCCGCCGTTCCCTTCGTTGATGTCCTCAACACCATGCTTGACGACACCTTGCCGCTGACGCCGCCGGAATGGCCCGAATGGGGCAACCCGATCGCATCGCCCGAAGATTACCAGACCATCGCCGGTTACTCGCCCTACGACAATGTCACGGCACAGCCTTACCCGCCGATTCTGGCAATTGCCGGTCTGACCGACCCGCGCGTGACCTACTGGGAGCCTGCGAAATGGGTGGCGCGCTTGCGCGAGATTTCAACCAGTGGCAATCCGGTGCTGTTCAAGATCAATATGGCGGCTGGCCATGCCGGTGCGTCCGGGCGTTTTCAGCGGCTCGAAGAGATCGCCTACGAATATGCCTTTGCGCTCAAGGTGGTCGGCAAGGCCTGAGAGAGGAGCAATTGCTGATGTCCGAAACGGCAGGTTTAGAAACCTTCCTACATCGGCAATCAGGAAAACAATCTGCAATATGCAGCTTCGGCTTCGCCAATTGTTTACCACTTGTCTTAAGCCAATCCTCACGGCTTTCGTCTAGTTTTGCCACATCGTATTCCAATGATGTGGAGTCCACGAATGTTCAATTCGACGATCATGAAGATCGAAAAATTGCTTCGAGCTGCCGATGGCAACTTTGCCATGCTCGGGGCACTGCTGCTGCCGGTGCTTATTATAGGCGGAAGCCTCGCGCTTGACACCACCAACGCGTTGTCGATGAAGGTGCGTCTGCAAAACGCCGCTGACAGCGCTGCGCTCGCGACAACCAGTCAGCTTGCCGAAGAAAAGATTGTCGAAAGTCAGGCCAAAGACTACGCGACGAATTTTTTCACGGCGCAGATCTCGGGTGACGCGGCGTCGTTTGACGGATTTTCTGCCACTCCGACCGTGACCTTGACCAAGACGGGAAGCGGAAAAACCACTGTCTGGAAGGTCGATGTTGCCGTCGTCGGATCGCAGAAATCCTCGGCAATGGGTCGCTTCGCCGGCAGGGAAACCATTGATGTAACGATTAACGGCACCTCCGAATCCGCGCGCGACGGGTCTAATCCGCTTTCCATGGTGCTGGTGCTTGACCGTTCCGGCTCCATGGACTGGTCCTCTGGCAGAACGACGACAGCGATCATTCCAAAATACTGCAAGAAGTGGGTGTACGACAGGGAGGATGGCTGGATACGGGAAACCTATCAGTGCGGAACTGAGACGGTGGTGACGGATGTCCCGAAGATTGACGTTCTCAAGGAAGCTGTCGCTGACCTGACCGCGCACATCGCGGAGTCGGACCCGACCAACGAATATGCACGTATGGGGGCGGTCGCCTACAATTCCGAAACCAAAGATTCCGACAAGCAGTCGATCTCCTGGACCAAGTCTGACGTTACGGACTTTGCCAATTCACTTAATGCGACCGGTGGTACCAACTCGGAAGACGCCATGAAATGGGCTTATGATAAAGTCACCAGCACCACCGAAATCAACGCGCACTATTCAAAGAACGGTTCGAAGAAGCCCTCCACATTCATCGTATTCATGACGGATGGTGAAAACTCGACAGGGTCTTCATACTGGAATAATTTCGCGGATCGCAAGACTCTGGAACACTGCACGTCGGCAAAGAACGAGGAGGTGACGATTTTCACAGTCGCCTTCCAGGCCCCCCAACGTGGCAAGGAACTTCTCAGCTCCTGTGCCTCGGGAAGCAGCTATTACTACACTGCCGACAGCGCCGATGAGCTGAAGCAAGCCTTCAAGGATATTGGCGAAGAAGCCGTGCAGACGGTAACCCGTCTGACCGATTGAGATCTGCTCGCATGTAAACCTGACGAGTTCCCGGACCGGCTGCGCGCCCGATTGAGCGTGCAGCTTCCGACCGTATCGGCTGATGGCTTCAAGCGCTCAGACCTTGTTCCAGTGCTTCAAAGCAGGATTTTCAGGTGTTGGCCTGCCATTTCCTGGGTGTACCGCGTCTCAAAGAGATCCAGATGGCTCTGTTGAAGTGCGAAATCAGCCGAAACTCTGCACCAAATTGGTAATGCGTAAAATTTGAGCGTCTGGTTTAAGGCAACGCTGATGGGTTCCGATGTATTTGTTTTTATCGACAGAGAAAGATGAAACAGGATCCCGAGATGACCAGCTCACTGACCAGGAAATTTGCGGAATTGTTGAAGAGCACTGGTGGCAATTTTGCCATCATGACGAGTCTGGCTCTTCCTGTCATCGTGATAGCTGCCAGTCTGGCGCTCGACACCACCAATGCGATGTCGATGAAAACGCGGATGCAGAATGCAGCCGACAGTGCCGCCCTTGCAACTTCCACCCGGCTCTCGCAGGAGGAAAACCTCAGCCTCGAAGAGGCTCGGTTGTTTGCCGCCACCTTCCTGAAGGGGCAGATGGAAGAGGACATGCCGGTTTTCGCCGATATGGATGTTAAACCTACGATCACCATTACCCCGTTCGAGAACAACGGTACCACTGTCTGGGATGTGGCCATTTCGATGACCGGTACCCAGACAGCGTCAGGCATGGCACGGTTTATGGGTCGGCAGAATTTGAGTGTCGGCGTGATCGGCAAGTCCCAGAGCTCTTCCACCGAAGCAGCGCAGGGCGCACTGTCGATGGCGCTGGTGCTGGATCGGTCCGGCTCGATGGATTGGGATCTCGAGGGGCAGCGCAAGATCGATGTGCTCAAGACGGCGGTAGGCGGCCTTATCAGCCAATTCGAAACCGCTGATCCGAACCAGAAATACGTCCGCATCGGAGCTTCGAGCTACAACACCTACATGACAGGGTTCCAGAACCTGCATTGGAAGCCCGAGAAGACGCGGAATTTTGTCAACGCGCTCCCGGCGTCTGGCGGTACCGATTCCACCGACGCGTTCAACTGGGCCTTGAAAAAGATGACCTCAGACAATGAAGTCAAGGAGCACAAGGAAAACTCGGGAGAGGTGCCCGAGAAGTTCATTGTCTTCATGACCGACGGAGACAACAATTACAGCTCCGCCGATTCATCGACCAAGATCCTGTGCGACAAGGCCAAGGGTGAGGGCATCGAGGTCTATACCGTCGCCTTCGCTGCGCCATCACGCGGCAAGGAGTTGCTCGCCTACTGTGCCAGCACCGCCGAACATTTCTACGATGCCAACAGCAGCGCAGCTCTGATTGCCGCATTCGAGAGCATCGGCAAGCAGGCTTCGAAGGTCACCTCGCGACTGACCCAGTAATCAGTCTGTGAGTGACAGCCGGTCAAGCCCGCTGCCGCTCACTCCCAGCCATTGGCCCGTTCGGGCAGTGCCTTGAGATAGGCGGCGATCGCATCGCGGTCGCCGCTTGTCAGTTGGGCCATGTTCTTCTGCACGTCCACCATTGAACCACCGACGCTGTCGAAGTCCGGCGTGAAGCCGCTTTCGAGATAATAGGCGATATCTCCTGCACTCCAGCTGCTGATTGATTTTCCGCCCGGCGTCAGGTTTGGGATCACCCCTTCACCTTCGGGGTTCTGTGCTCCTGATAGCCACGCATCGGCGACAAAGCCGCCAATCGGGTTGCGCGGTGTATGGCACTCGCCGCAATGGCCGGGGCCTTCAACCAGATATTGCCCGCGCTCGATCTGCGGATCATCGCTTGCGACCGCTATCCGCGGCTCATCGGTGAAAAACAGAAGCTTCCAGCCGCCCAGCGACCGCCGGATGTTGAACGGAAATCCGATCTCATGCGGAAGCGATGCAACCTGGCTCTCAGGCAACGTCTTCATGAAGGCAAACAGATCTGCGATGTCGCGGTCTGTCATCCGTGTGTAGGATGTGTAGGGAAACGCCGGATAATAGTGTTGCCCTCGCGGCGATACGCCGGCGAGCATGGCATTGGCAAAATCGGCCACCGACCAGGCGCCAATACCGGCGTCCGGATCTGGCGATATGTTGGGCGCGATGAAGGTGCCGAAATCGCTGGTCAGCTTCACGCCGCCTGACAGCACCAGCCGCTCCGCATCTTCCGAGCCCGGGGCTGCATGGCAGGAGGCACAGCCGCCCGCCCAGAACAGCGTTTCTCCCGCTGCCGCGTCTCCGTCAATCGCGGCGATGGCTTCGAGCCGGCTGGAGGCCAGCGGGGCAGGGGCCGTCAGCATGAACGCGACGCCTGCACCGGCAATGGCCGCCATACCAAGACCAAGCGCCAGCCGTTTCACGACGGGCGCCCGGTTGCAGGCAATAGCAAGCTATGAAGCATCAGCTCTTCTTCAGGCGGTAGGTCTCATGGCAGGTGCCGCAATTCTTGGTCAGCGGGCCGAATACGGCCTTCAGCCCGTCAAGATCGGCAGGTGCGGCAGCAACCCCTGCATCGGCGTCGGCCTTGAAGGCTGCGAGTTTGGCATCAAAACCTTCGCGGTCTGTCCAGATCGCGGGAGCGGCTTCGGTTTCCATGCCGGTTTCCGAACCTTCGGGAAAATACTCGCCGAAAGTGTTGGCTACTTCGCTCATGGTGGTCAGCGCAGCAAGCGCTGCAGCAGCATCAAAATCGGCTTCGCCCTTGACCATCTTGGCCATGGCGCCGGTGGCGCCACCGACCTTCTTCATCATTTCCTGGCGAACCACCTGCGGCTCGTCGGCAGCAATTGCCGGTGCGAAACCAGCGGCACCGATGACGGCTGCGGCAAACAATGTCCGGAATTTCATGAAGTCTCTCCTTGAGCAATTGATCGGTTGGATGACAGGCCCCGAGCACATGATTACACGCTGCAAATGTCAGGGAAGTCAAATGTTTGTGAACAGTGTGTTTTTCCATCTCCTGCGCATGGCAGTAGGGCAAGAGTCACGAAAAAACCCGGCGCCTCGGCACCGGGTTTCAAATTCGTCAGCAGGGTCGATGACCTTGATCAGACAGCCGCTTCGTACATTTCAGCGACATGATCCCAGTTGATCAGATTGTCGATGAACGCCTCGAGATATTTCGGCCGCGCATTGCGGTAATCGATGTAGTAGCTGTGCTCCCAAACGTCGCAGCCCAAAACCGGCGATGCGCCGTGCATCAGCGGGTTTTCGCCGTTCGGGGTCTTCATGATTTCGAGCTTGCCGTTTTTGACAGCGAGCCAGGCCCAGCCGGAGCCGAACTGGCCGACGCCTGCTGCGACGAAGTCCGAACGGAACTTGTCGAAGCCGCCAAGATCGGAGTTGATGGCTTTTTCGATCGAACCCGGCATCTTGGAGCCGCCGCCGCCCTTCTTCATCCACTGCCAGAAGTGCAGGTGGTTGTAGTGCTGGCCGACATTGTTGATCAGGCCGGCGTTCTTCTCGTCAAAGGCAGCCTTGCAGATGTCTTCGAGCGTCTTGCCGGCAAGCGGGCTGCCTTCAAGCAGTTCGTTGCCCTTGGTGACATAGGCCTGGTGGTGCTTGTCGTGGTGAAACTCAAGCGTCTCGCGCGACATGTAGGGCGCAAGGGCGTCATAGTCGTAAGGCAGGCTTGGCAGTTCGAGGGCCATGGGGTCTCTCCTCTTGGAAATTGGATGAGCGGCGGAACATTGTTCCGAGCGTCGCCAGAACATAGGCGCGCCTTCGCTTCCTAGCAACGGGCCAGAGCCAAAAAGGTTCCCGAAGGATGGATATTTAGCTGGCAATCATGTGCGGCCGGTTCAGCGCTCGGCGAGCGCCAATCGTAGCCCCATGACCGCAAAAGCCGCAGCGAAAGACCGCCGGACCCGGCGCATCACCCGCGGCCGCGAGATGACAAGGTCGCGCGCCTGCGCAGCCAGAACGCCGTAGAGCGCAAAGACGATGAAGGTCATGCCCATGAAAACTGCCGCAAGGCCGAGCAATTCGGCAGTCGCATTGGCGGCACCGGGATCGAGAAACTGCGGCATGAAGGCGAGGAAGAAGAGCGTCAGTTTCGGGTTCAGCAGATTGAGCAGAACGCCCGAGCTGATGATCCGGAACGGCCTTATGCGTATCGCACCTCCGCCAGGCTCACCGGTCGGCACAGCCAGCGCACCGCTGTCACGCCACATCTGCCAGGCCATGTAAAGCAGGTAGATCACGCCGAGATATTTCAGCACCTCAAACGCCAGCGCGCTGGCATGCAACAGCGCCGCCAGCCCGGCAATCGACGCCACCACATGCGGCACAATTCCCAGTGTACAGCCCACCGCCGCCAGCATCGACGCCCGCGCGCCCTGCGTAAGCCCCGCTGCCAGCGTGTAGATGACACCAGTGCCGGGCAGCAGCACGACGATCAGCGTGGTGATAAGGAATTCGGCGGACATGGCGGCAATCTCCTTCTGGGGGAAGTGTGCCCCCAGGTTCAGACCATTGTCCATAGCTCCAATTAATCTTTGGGTCAGATACGCCGTGTTTTAATCTCGAAACCTCCGCAGGGAGGCTCGTCCGCTTGAACGATGATGGCAACGGTTCGATCGGGTCCGTGCAGTCCTCTTAATGGCGTCTGCCGTGAAGAGGACTGCGCCAGAGGCTGCGATGAAGTTTGGATTTCTGCATCAGGGCCGGTTTGCCCGCGATCACCTGCGGGAAACCGTCATCGGAGAACAGCGATGGCTCAACTCCCGCCCTAAAGCATGAAACGAGGTAACATTGGATGGAGAAGATGATGACACACCTGATTGCATATACCTCTCACACGAAATTTGCCGGTAGTGTGATGGCAGGTCTTCTGGGCGCAATGCTTCTGGTTGCGCCCGCATCGGCGCAAAGCCTGGATCTCGACAGCTACCTGAACACCGTGCGCGACGACAATGGCTTGCCCGCGCTCGCCGCAGCGGTGATCAAGGACGGCGACACCATCGCGGTCGCAGCGGTCGGCACGCGGGTTCACGGCAAGGACATTCCGGTGACGGTCAACGACCGCTTCCACATCGGCTCGAACACGAAAGCGATAACCGCGACCCTGGCTGGGATGATGGTTGATGAAGGCAAGTTGCGCTGGGATTCCAGTGTCGGCGAGGTGCTTGGCGATGATGTGAAAGGCATGAGTGCAAGTCTCGCCAATGCCACGGTTGAGCAGCTCCTGTCGCACTCAAGCGGAATCCCCGGCGACAATGACACCATTCTCGCTCTCTATTTCAACGCCGATGTGTTTGATTTCAACCTGACGGATCTACGCGTTCATCTGATAGATCAGTGGAAAAGTCACGAGATCACCGTGCCGGACGGCTCGCCGTTCCAGTACGCCAATCTCGGCTACCTTATTGCAGGCACGATGATCGAGAAGGTCGCGGAAACCTCTTGGGAACAGCTCATCCGCGAACGGGTTTTCACGCCCCTTGAAATGTCAACGGCCGGGCTCGGACCTCAGGCGACCTATGGAATGCTGGATGCGCCGGTCGGGCACCGGATCGCGGACGATGGCACTGTTACTCCAATGCTGTGGGGGCCGGCTGCGGATGTTCCGCAGGTCATGGCCCCGGCTGGCAATGCGCATATGTCAGTCGTCGATTATGCAAAATGGGCCGGCTGGAATGCCGGTAAGGGTGAGCGTGGACCGACACTGGTGTCCCCCGACACGCTGCAGCAACTTCACACAGCCAAGGTCGTGACCCCGGTCCGGAAAAACCCGCCGCCGGGAACCCCGGGCACCGGCAGCTACGGGTTTGGCTGGGGCTTTGTCGACTTTGATTGGGCGGACGGAACCTTGATGACCCACAATGGATCAAATTCCATGAATCTTGCCAAGATCGCCATCGATCTGGATCAGGATCTCGCCATTGTGGTGATGACGAACTTTCCAGGAGCCAAAGCCGATATGGCGGCCGGGAAAGTCATGCAGCATCTTTATGAGACCTACGCCGACCACTGACAGGCGGTATGGCGACATAACCCGCCAGGGTGTCAAATTGCAGGCGGCGGGCGCAGCTCAAAATGTCCATGCGCCGGCTTGCTGTCCGAGGGGGCGGTTTTCCATGCGCCACCGCGGAAAACACACCATCAACGCTGCTAAACCCGAGAAGAGAGGATTATGCCGCAGTTAGCGGCTGTCCGGTCACACACTCCATGATCAGCTTTCGCAGCCAGTCATGCATCGCGGATTTGTGTGTCCGGGTGGTCCAGACCAGATAGACCTCGAACGGGGCCGGGCAGGGGGACTTGACGATCTTGATCGCATCGCCGTAGGTCTCGGCGATCCGGCCTGGCACCGTCGCGATAAGGTCGGTGCCGGAGATGACTTTCTCCAGCCCGGCTGGGCTCGGCACCTCCAAAACCGTGTTGAGCTTCACCCCGAGACTTTCGAGCTTTACGAGGTAACGCGAGCGCCAGGTGCCGCCATAGGTCACGGTGGCGTGCGGAGCCGCAACATAATGCTCAAGAGTGAGCGGTTGCGCCGCGAGCTTGTTCGCCCTGTCCATCACGCAGACATAGCGTTCGCTAAGCAGCGTGCGGGAATAGAACTCGTGCCCGTCTGCCTCAAGCGGCCCCATCAAAAGATCGGCGTCCGACATTTTCAAAAGCTGAATGCCTTGCGTGGTCGAGTTCAAGGCTGTGATCCGGATCCCCGGCGCCCGTTCGCGCAACGCCTTGACCACGCCCGGCAGGATGATTTGACGTTCATAAAAGTTGCAGGCGATTGTTACCGTCTGCTCCGCTTTGGATGGATCGAACGAGACCGGCGTGGCAAGTGCTTCGATCTCATCGAGCATCCGCATCACCGAAGCGACAATGATGCCGCATCTTTCGGTCGGAACCACCTTGCCGCCCTGACGAAAAAACAACGGATCGCTGAAGGCGCGCCGCAGTTTTTCGATGGTGTAGCTGACAGCAGACTGGTTGACCCCGAGAACGGCTGCAGTGTCCGTAAACGAGCGATTTTCGTAGAGCAGTCGCAGGGTGCGGAGCGCTGCGAAATCCATCGTCAGCAGCGTCGGTTGTTTCATGGCGGGCTCTTTTCGGCTCTGGTCGGGTTCGCGCTACGAAATCAAAATATTTGATTTATTCAATCAAATCCATCGAATTGTTAGATTGCGTTGGCCCCCCTATGGTGGGCTGAGCCACGGCAGTTTCGCCGCTTGGCTGCCTTGGGAGGGGCACGCAGCAATGAGTTTCGCGCCGACGGATGAAATCATCACCATCGACCAGCTGACGCGGGATCCCTATACGGTCTATCGCAGGCTTCGTGCCGAGGCGCCGGTCGTCCGCGTCAAATCCATTGGCAGAACCTTGGTGACCAAGGCGGCGGATACCCGCGCGGTCAAGGACAATCCCACGCTATTCAGCTCCAACGATCCCAACACTCCGATGCAAAGGGCTTTTCAGGCGCACACATTGATGCGCAAGGATGGTGCGGAGCATATGCGTGAGCGCATGGCCATGATGCCGACCTTCTCTCCCGCCAATCTCAAGACCATCTGGGGTCCGGCGTATGAAAAACACGCTGACGCCTATCTCGATCGGCTCCCCCGCAATGAGGTCGTAGATCTTTTTCCAACGCTGGCCGGACCGCTTGCTGCCCGGATACTGGCTGAGATCCTGGGCATCCCCGATGCCACCGACGAGGAGATGCAGTACTGGTCGCAGGCGCTGATCGATGGGGCTGGAAATTTCGGCTATGCCGACGAGCCGTTCCAACGCGTTGACGGCTGTCACGATGCCATGAACGCGATGGTCGAAAACCGCGTCCCGCTTCTCAAGGCCGAGCCGGATCAGTCAGCGCTCTCGGTGATGATCAACGCCGAGAACCCGATCGCTTTCAGCCAGGTTCTCGCCAATCTGAAGATTGCAATTGGCGGCGGCATCAACGAACCGCGCGACTCGCTGCTCACCGTTCTCTACGGGCTGCTGACCAATCCCGATCAACTCGAAGAGATAAAACGCTCGGGCAATTGGAGTGCGGCCTTCGAGGAAGGCTTGCGCTGGGTGGCGCCGATCCAGGCGAGTTCGAGATGCGCCAATGAGGACACCCAGATCCGCGGCATCGATATCGCCAAGGGCGAAATCATCATGACCGCCCAGGCCTCGGCCAACCATGACGAAGAGCTTTTCGAAGACGGCGACAAGTTCAACGCCCTGCGCCCCAAAACCACACACCAGAGTTTCGGCAGCGGCCCGCATCACTGTATGGGCACGCATCTGGCGCGGCTGACCATCGGCAAGATCATGCTGCCGATGATCTTCGAGCGCTTCCCCGACATGCAGCTGGTCGAACCGGAAAAAGTGGTCTGGTGGGGCTTTGGTTTCCGCGGGCCGCTCAGTCTGCCTGTACGGCTGAACTGATGCGCGTTGCAAAACACCACACGATCCCTGAAGGAAACGGGCGATGACAAGACTGATATTCGTATCCCCGGACGGAAACGAAACGACGGTTGAAGCCAGCGCCGGCGACAGCGTCATGCAGGCCGCACTTTCGGGCACTGTCGAGGGCATCGTGGCCGAATGCGGCGGCGCGATGATGTGCGCCACCTGTCATGTCTATGTCGCTGATGACTGGAGCCCGAAAGTCGGCATGGCCTCTGACGACGAACGCGCCATGCTGGATTTTGCCGCGTCCGAGGTTAAACCCACCAGCCGCCTGTCCTGTCAGATCACCATCACCGACGAGCTTGATGGTCTGACGCTGTATCTCCCGGACGCGCAGATATGACGCTTCAGCGCGTTGTCATAGTCGGTGGCGGTCACGGCGGTTTCCAGATGGCCGCCAGTCTCCGCGGCGACGGCTTCAAGGGCGAGGTCCTGCTTGTCGGAGATGAGCCGGGTCTGCCCTATCAGCGCCCGCCTCTGTCAAAGGCCTTTCTCAAGCACGGCGATAGCGCCCGGCTTGACCTGCGTCCTTCGGCGTTTTTTGAAAAGAACGAGATTTTTCTGATGCCGCAGACGCGGGTGACCGGCATTGATCCCGAAAGCAAGCATATCACCACCTGTAGCGGCAAGGAAATCGCCTACGATCATCTTGTGCTGGCGACTGGCAGCCGCAATGCCCGGCCGCCGATTGCCAATCTGGATCTGAAGAACGTGCTGACCCTGCGCAATCTTGCCGATGCGGCGGACCTGCGTTCTCGTTTGACTGCAGCCCGCCATGTTCTGGTGGTCGGTGGTGGCTTTATCGGCATGGAGTTTGCAGCCGTTGCCCCCACTCTCAGTGTCAATGCTACCGTGATTGAAGGCGCTGAACGCCTGATGGCGCGTGCCGTCTCCGACACCATGTCCATGCATTTTCTCAAGTCCCATCAAGGCTGGGGAACCAGGATCAGGCTGGGCCAATTCGTCTCTGGACTTCTCGATGACGGCACCGGAAATGTTGCCGGCGCGCGTCTTGCCGACGGCTCGGAAATTGCCGGTGACATCGTGCTCATAGCCGCAGGCGTCGTGCCCAACAGCGAACTGGCAACTGACGCCGGATTGGCGGTTTCCGATGGCATCGACGTCGATGATCTGCTGCGCACATCCAACCCCGATATTTCCGCGCTCGGCGATTGCTGCAATTTCCCTGATCCCCTGTCAGGCCGGCGCGTGCGGCTGGAATCAGTCCAGACCGCCACCGACCATGCCCGGACAATCTCCAAGAGACTAACCGGTCAACCTGCCTCCTATACCGCTGTTCCCTGGTTCTGGAGCGACCAGGGTGATCTCAAGCTGCAGATTGCAGGTCTTGGCGCGGGTGCCGATGAACACGTGGCACATGAGCCTGAAAAGGGTGGTCTTGTTGTCTTGAGCTTTGCCGCTGGCCGGTTGGTGAGTGTGGAAACCGTTGATTCCGCATCAACCCACATGACCGCGCGCAAGCTGTTCGGGTCCGGACGGATCGTTTCGAAACCCGAACTCGCCGCCGTCAACTACAACCTGGTTGATTACGCCCGCGCGGTGTGAACCAGCAAAGCCGGCAGTGGGGAGGCTGCAGACGTAACATCAGAAAGTTCCAGGGTCTTGAGGAAGACCGTTCACGTGGAAAGCAAAAAGCAGACATTCATTCTGGGAGGAAACAAAATGTTGAGACGCAATTTCATCTATTCGGCGGTGGCCGGTGCACTGGCACTTTCGGCAGCGCCAGGCGCTGCCACGGCGCAGGAAGTCACCCTTCGACTGCATCAATTCCTGCCGCAGGTGGCGACCGTGCCCAAGCGCATCCTCAAACCCTGGGGTGAGCGTCTTGCCGAAGCTTCGGGCGGCAAGCTGAAAATCGAACACTTCGATGGTATGTCGCTGGGTGGCCGCCCCTCCGACCTGATGGATCAGGCCAGGGATGGCGTAGCCGATCTGACGATGACACTGGTAGGCTACACACCCGGCCGCTTTCCGCGCAGCGAGGTCTTCGAGCTGCCGTTCATGATGACAGATCCCATTGCCACCTCGCTGGCCTATATGGAAATGGTGGAGAACGACTTCCAGCAGAATGAATATGCAAATGTGAAGGTGCTGGGCGCCTGGGTCCACGGCCCCGGCGTTGTGCACACTTCCGAACCGGTGAACAAGCTGGAAGACATGGCCGGCAAGACCATGCGCGGGCCGACCAGGGTGATCAACGACATGCTGTCCGAGCTGGGCGCAGAGCCCGTCGGCATGCCGCTGCCGACCATCCCCGAGGCATTGTCCAAGGGCGTCATCAACGGCACGGTGATTCCGTGGGAAGTCACACCGTCGATCCGCCTGACCGAACTGGTCACAAACCACACCGAGTTCGGTGGGCCCGAAGCGCTTTATACCGCGGCCATCGTATTGGTGATGAACAAGGCCAAATACGAAGCCTTGCCCGAAGATCTGCGCGCAATCCTTGATGCGGAGTCAGGCGCCAGGCTTTCAGCCTTTGCGGCGGAAGTGATGGAGGCCAATGACAAGCCTGGCCGCGACATTGCAGTGGCGGCCAACAATAACATCATTCAGTTGGATGAAGCGGAAGTGGCGCGCTGGAAAGAGGCTGCTCAGCCGGTCATTGCGCGCTGGGTCGCCGAGATGGAGGCTCAGGGTATTGATGGCAAAGCTTTGATCGATCGGGCCAAGGCTTCGATCGCATCGAAATCAAGGTAACTCGAAACGCGAGGCAGTCTTCGGCTGCCTCGCTTGCTTGCATCGCGATTGTCCTGATCAGGTAAAACAAGGGCAGGGCGTTCGTCCGTCCCTCACCCTTTCAGGTCATCCAGCCCCTTTGTCAGTGCGGTTTCCATGCCTGAGTGCTCCATCGCCTGCCGGAGCCTGAGATTGTAGCCGCCCGGCGTCGACAGCGCCGTCAGCGTTTGGCGGCAGTCCCCGGCCTGCAGGCTCGAGCCCACGAGCGCGCGCAGAAAGGCCTCGCCTGCAGCACGGTCAACACCCTGGTTGTTCATCCAGTCTGCCGCCGATGCCACCAGCAGCAGGGCCGGAGAGAGCACTGCCTGCGCGCAGAGATAGGCGTTCAGCTCGGCGGGGCTTTGCAGTGCAAAAACCGCATTGGCGGGAGCGAAGATCTCGCGCACCAGGGTTGCATCGCCCAGCGTCAGGATCGGCGATCCGCCTTTGGCGATGGCCGGGAACGGCAGCATGATCGCCACCGCTTCGGCGGGCGCCACCATTGTGGCAATGTCCTCCAGCGCGATCTCCGCGATGAACGAAATCACCCGCTGCCCGGCGCGAAATTTCAGGTCAGTCAGAACCTCCGGCGCGTGCCCGGCCAGCAGACCCAGAAACACCACTTCGCTGCCATCCACCACTGCCTGATTGGTAGCCATTGTGACGGTTCCGAACCGCTCCGCCAGTCGCGATGATTGTGCTGTGTTGCGTTCGGAGACCATAATTCGATGGTCGTCGTCTGCAATCCCGACCACCACGGCAGCCGCAATCGTGCCTGTTCCGATAAAACCCAGATCCATTTCAAACCTCCGTTGATAGCCCGAACCGCGCCCGAAATCGTGCAACCTCGCGTGGCTGGGGTAGGCGGCCGGTGTAGACCTCGACATAATTCGGGATCCGGGTCACGCGCGTTTCAAGGCTTTCCTCGACCCGCATCGATATGTAGCCGATCTGCACCAGATAGATTGTGCGCGCGCGCACATCGGCATCCTGCGGCGGATGACCCCAACGCTCGAGCATCTGGGTCAGCGCCTCTAGCCGCACCCGGTCGGCCTCGACAATCTGCTCCATGATCGCCGGATCCTTCAGTCCCCATCCGCGCATGGCGAATTCCAGCTTGGCGTCGAAGGTTTCGGGACGCAGGAAGCAGCCTATGACATTGAGCATGGCTTCGGCTTCGGTCTCGGCATAGTCACGCGCGGCCCTGGTCAGCGGCGTTGTGGTACGTGTTTCCCACATCTCGGCAAGTGCTGTCAGCAACGCCTCGCGGGTCTCGAAAAACCAGTAGAAGCTGGTACGCGACAGCTTCAGGCTTTCCGCCAGCGGCTTGATCTTGACCGCATCGATCCCCTCGCTGATCAGCGCGCCATAGGCGGCCTCGAGCCACACCTCGCGCGACCCGCGCCAACCTGTTTCCGTCTCTGTGCTCTGCCTGGCTTTCATGCCCGCACCCTATGCGGAGAGGGGACTCGTCGCAAGAATGTCCACGTGTGATTTATAAATTGACACATGTGAACATTCCTTGCAGATTTTCGTGAGATCCAACGGGAGCCGCCTCATGTCCAACGATCCGCTGCTGCAACCCTACAAGCTCAAGCACCTCACCCTGCGCAATCGCATCATGATCACCAGCCATGAGCCGGCCTATCCCGAAGACGGCATGCCCAAGAGCCGCTACCGCGCCTATCACGTGGAGCGCGCCAAGGCCGGTGTCGCGCTGACGATGACGGCGGGCTCGGCCTCGGTGGCGCGCGACAGCCCCCCGGTGTTCAACAATATTCTGGCCTGGAAAGATGAAGTCGTCGGCTGGATGAAGCAGCTCGTTGACGAGTGCCATGACCATGGCGCGGCGGTGATGATCCAGCTCACCCATCTCGGGCGCCGCACCCGCTGGGACAAGTCTGACTGGCTGCCCGTGGTCGCCCCCAGCCACGAGCGCGAAGCTTCGCATCGCGCCTTTCCCAAGCGAATGGAAGACTGGGACATGACCCGCATCGTCAGTGATTTCGCCGATGCCGCCGAGCGGATGAAGGCGGCGGGCGTCGACGGGATCGAACTCGAAGCCTACGGCCATCTGCTCGAGCAGTTCTGGTCGCCGCTGACCAATGACCTCGAGGCACCCTATGGCGGCAGCCTCGACAATCGTCTGAAATTCACCTTCGATGTATTGCGGGCAATCCGCGCCCGCTGCGGCGAGGAGTTCATCGTCGGCCTGCGCTACACCGGCGATCAGGTGCTGGACGGCGGTATGACCAGGGCCGAAGGAATGGAGGTCTCGCACAAGCTGAAAAACAGCGGCCTGATTGATTTTCTCAATGTCGTCAAAGGCCATATCGACACCGATCCGGGCCTGACCGACCTGATCCCGATCCAGGGTATGAAGAACGCCCCGCATCTCGATTTCGCCGGCGAGATCCGCGCTGCCACCGGCTTTCCCACTTTTCACGCCGCCAAGATCCCCGATGTCGCCACCGCGCGTCATGCCATCGCCGCGGGCAAGCTCGACATGGTTGGCATGACCCGCGCCCACATGGCTGACCCGCACCTGGTGCGCAAGATCATCGAACGCAGGGAAGACGATATCCGCCCTTGCGTCGGCGCCAATTACTGCCTCGACCGGATTTACCAGGGCGGCATGGCGCACTGTTTGCACAATGCCGCCACCGGCCGCGAAGAGACGATGCCGCACGCAATCGATAAGGGCCCGCTGGCCAAACGCATCACCATCGTCGGCGCCGGCCCCGCCGGCATGGAAGCCGCCCGGGTGGCAGCCGAGCGCGGCCATGCGGTCACGGTGCTGGAGGCGGCGGACCAGCCGGGCGGCCAGATCAGGCTCACAGCGCTGGATGAGCGCCGCCGCGAGATGATCTCGATCATCGCCTGGCGGATGCAGCAGTGTGAAAAACTGGGCGTTACGTTCCGCTTCAACACCTTTGCCGATGCCGAAACAGTCCTCGAAACTGCGCCCGACGAGGTCATCATCGCCACCGGCGGCCTGCCGCACACCGAGGTGCTCTCTTCAGGCAATGAATTGGTTCACTCGGCCTGGGATATCCTGTCGGCGGACGTAAAGCCCGCTGGCAACGTGCTGATCTTCGATGATGCGGGCGATCATGCCGGGCTTCAGGCCGCCGACCTGATCTCGGTCAGGGGCGGCAAGGTCGAGATCGTCACCCCCGATCGCAGTTTTGCGCCCGAAGTGATGGCGATGAACCTGGTGCCCTATATGCGCAATCTGCAAAAGCGCGACACCACTTTCACCGTTACCTGGCGTCTGCTCGCGGTCGCGCGCGAAGGCAATCAGCTGCGTGCCACGCTGGGCAGCGATTACAGTGACATCCGCCGTGAGCGGCTGGTCGATCAGGTAATCGTCAACCACGGTACACGGCCGCTGGATGAGCTCTATTTCGAGCTCAAGCCGCAATCGTCAAATCTGGGCGAGGTGGATTACGAGGCGCTCGCAACAGGCAGGATTCAGCAGGTCAAGCACAACGCACAAGGCGCCTTCCGTCTGTTCCGCATCGGCGATGCGGTCGCCGCGCGCAACACCCATGCCGCTATCTACGATGCCTTGCGTCTGGTCAAGGATCTCTGATCCGCACGTCAGCCGCCGCGTTCAGGCAATTGCATTTCGCTCAAGCGTCAGATGCTTGAACCGGCCAGCGCCAACCCGGGCCAGATCCTTGGTCACCACCTCGTTCCAGCGGCAACCGATGATGGCGCCGCCGGGCGTGGCGTCGAACATGTTGCCCGAGATCAGCGCGGCACCTGCGCCTTCAACCACCGAGACGGCAATGCCGGCGCCGCAATCGCGGATCGTGTTGCCGGAAAAATTGACCGCCCGCAGGAACGGCCCCCAGCCCATCAGCACGCCCCATTTCGGCGCGCCTTCAATCACGTTGCCGGTTACCGCAGCGTCGGCCTCGATCGCCATGCCGATGCCGAACCCGGCATATTCGGCCGGGTAGGGGCCTCGGGTGGTAAGGTTGCGGATGATGTTGCCGGTAACCGAAGCCAGCCGCCCGCCCTCGTTGAAATTGGCCACCGAGATGCCCACTGTTCCGCCGTCAACCAGGTTGGAGGCAATGACCGCCCCCTGAAACGAGAATTCGGCATAGATTGCGGTCTCGCCCGAGCGGATGGCCTGGTTGGAGACAATCTGGATGTTGCTCGCCTGATTGGCCCGTATCGCTGAGAACGCGCAATCTGAGACATGGTTGTTGGTCACCATCACGTTGCCGGCGCGGAAGATGTTGATGCCGTTGCCGTTCTGGCCGGTGCCGCCGGCCCGCGCCGAAATCCGCATCACCCGGTTGCCGTCGATCAGTGTCGCGTCCTCGGCCACTGACCAGCGGTGCACCAGAATCCCGCCATTGGCGCAATCGCGCACCACATTGCGGGTGATCGACAGCCCTCGGCTTTCAATCGCATAGATGCCGGCCAGCCGTGCGCCGGAAATCTCGCAATGGTTGATCCGTCCGCCGCAGGCCTCCAGCGTTAGCCCATGCCCGTCCGCACCGGCAATCACCATGTCGTCGATGACGGCTTCGCTGACGCCGCGCAGATGCACCAGCGCCGAGACGTGATCGCCGAGCCGCTGGTTGGCGCCGTCAAACACCAGCCCCGACAGTTCGATCCGGCGGGCGCCCTCGGCCAGCATGAAATGCCCGCGTCCGCCATAGATCAGCCGCGTCGCGCCCGGCACGCCAGTGATCCGGGCGCCGTCGGGCAGGTCGATATTGGAGACAACGAAACGTCCGGGCGGCAGGCGCAGGGTGCGGCCTGCAGCAGCTGCATCATCAATGGCGCGCTGAAACAGCCGGCTCTGGTCATCCACCGCATCGGGCAGCAGGCCGGCGAGATCGGCATCGTGTCCGCCGCGTAGATCAATCTGCGTGAACAGATCGCCGCCGGCGGCTTGGGCGGCACTCAACGGTGCCAGAAGACTTGTCGCGCCAGCACCTGCTAGGCCCGCAAGAAGCGCGCGACGGCTCAAAATGTGACGGTTCGTGCTCATAAAATTGAGGTTGCATGAACCGTGCCAAATGCGACTGTGCCGATGTGGCACAGATTGTTATGGCCGGCACTGCTCGTAAATACCGGCAATCTGCTGGCCTTCCGAGCACATGATGCCACCCCACTGGTAGGCGGTCATGCCGTTGGCGGTGCGGATTTCGAACCAGTCATAGCCGTCAAACTGGACCCCGGTATTGGTGACGATGGTCACCGGGGTGTCTTCGGCGAGACTGCCCACAGCCCCGAAATTCGTGCCAGGACCGTCGCGGAGGCGCGCACCCAGTGAACGACCGGCTGAATCGACCATCGTCTCATTGCCGCCCACGGCGCCCGAGGCATGGGTCTGTTTGCCGGCGCGCACCACGGCGCAGGACATTTGCTCCGATCCCATCCACAGGGTCGGCGGCGTTTCATCGGCGTGAAACTGAAGTTCTTGCGTCGCATCGCGCCAGACACCATCGCTTTCGGCGCGCAACTGCTCGGTTCCGCGCGGGCTGACAATCTTCGCCGTGCCGGTTTCCGGCTCCAGGCTGATGCTGATCATCGTTCCGCCGCACTCGAAATTGCGGGATTCCGATGCGAGCGCCTCAGCCTCCGAAGGAATGAAGCAGGTCGCTGCCAGCAAGGGGGCGGTAAGGCGGAGTGTCAAGAGCATGTGCATCAAACCTTTCAAACATGATCTGAACGGTGACAATAAAACCTGCCAGAGACATCACGCAAACCTTTGCTTGAGCGTCACTATCAATTTGTGTCCGGCGCGAAGCGCCTGCCCGTTCAAGATCAATGCTTAGGGTCGATGATGGAAGTTTTGGCTCCAGCCCGGCAATGTGTGCAGCTTTGATAAAATGCAAAACTATTGAGCCAGATCAAAATCCCTTTCTTGCTTGAGTGTAGATTGTGCCTGAGAGGACTTCCGGTCGCATGGCTGTGAAGTCGATTATATTGGGGAAGGGGCAATCATGTTGAAGCTTGCAGCCATGGTCTACATCGTGGTCGGCAGCATGGTGGCGGGCAGTTTTGTCATCGCCGCGCTAACTGTAGGGCGAATGGATGCCGTATCCATATCTGTGGCCGCGGGCCTGGGCGCAGTTACGGCTGTGCCGGTCGCATGGCTGATCGCCTTGAAACTCGACAAGACCATCCGCCCGGCCTGACGCAGCGCAATCCACATTCCGGATCTAATCCGCCCGCCGGAAGAGTTGGAAGCGCAGCAGCGTCGGCTGAGGATGGGAGGAGCGCGGGGCCGGCCCGGGAGGTGGGCCGCCCCGCTGCTGTCTCAAGCGCACTGCAAACCCACGAAAGACATCTTTATCACACAAAAAATCCGGCGATCTGCATCGCCGGATCTGATCTCGTAAAATTGATTAAGCGCCGCGGCGCAGATGCCTCAGACGAACTGTGACAGACCGGGGATCGAAGCGACGATTTCATCGATGGAATCGCCAGCGCCGTTTTCCCGCGCGTAGCCCATGGTCTCCTTGGCAACACTGGAGATTTCACCCATGCCAAGGCCCATGCCCATCAGTTTCTGGCCAAGGCCCATGACGCCGCCCATCGACAGCATGCCGCCGCTAGGAGCCTGGGCAATCAGGTCTGCGGCGCCGGGAACGGCTGCCAGCATTTCCTTGACCTTGTCCGCAGGACCTTCCGACTGCAGAAATTCCAGAATGGCGCCGACGGCCTTGGCTGCGACGTCCGGATCAACACCGACATTGGTTGCGATGCGGGAAACGAGATCGTTCATGGACTATTCTCCGAGATTGTATGACGTTAACGTAAGCGTAAACGGCGGAAATCGCGTTTGCAACCAGCGCGGGGCTGAATTTCGCGTGTTATCCGCCGATAAATCGGCAGTGCTGATGGTCACGGCCCGCCATGACAGACATCCTGCAGCTCAGAACATTGTGCCCTTGAGGAATGCCAGCGTGCGCTCCCAGGCCAGATCCGCGGCTTCCTTGCTGTAGCGTGCTGCCGAGGTGTCATTGTTGAAGGCGTGATTGACGCGTGGATAGACATGCAGGCCAAACACCTTGTCGTTGGACAAAAGTGCCGAGCGGTAGGCCTGCAGGCCGGCATTGATGCGCTCGTCCAGACCGGCATAGTGCAGCAGCATGGCAGCCTCGATGGCCGGCACATCCTTGATGTCCGGCTGGCGGCCATAATAGACGATGCCTGCGCGCAGTTCCGGATCGGCCACCGCCAGATCATTGACCAGCCCGCCACCCCAGCAGAACCCGATGGCCGCGACTTTGTCCGTGGTGCGCGGATGACCAGCGAGCCAGGACCGGGCTGCCACCGCATTGGCAATCGTGTCAGTACTCTTCAACTCGCCAAACATCTCGCGTGCGGTGTCTTCGTCGGACGGGGTCCCGCCGAGCGGCGAGAGAAAATCCACGGCCAAGGCTGCATAGCCTTCCAGCGCCAGTCTTCTGGAAATGTCGCGGATATGGTCATTCAGACCGCGGTTTTCGTGCACAACAATGATGCTGGGCACTGGTCCGGTCGCAAAAGCCGGGATTGCAAGGTAGCCCGCCATCACACCGGTCGCACCTCTGAACCGCACCTCCGATGTTGCCACCCGTTTGTCGTCGGCAGCTACAATTGCGGCCTGGGCGCTGTTGGCTGCCAGCAAGGGCGCAATGGCAGCGGCCGCTGCTCCCGAACCGGCTAGTTTGGAAAGCTTGTCCATGAAGCCACGCCGGTCCAGCGTCAGGTGGGTGTACTCGTCATAAGCCTGGATCATGGCCTGCGTCACAGTGGGTTTGTCTGCCATGGTCGTTCTCCCGTTTCCGATTGTCGAGTCTTACGCGCTATTTGTAATTTAGTATCTGTGAAAGGCCAGAAAAAAGGCGGTTTCATGCCGCTCTCGCCGGTAATCATCATAAATTTCTGAGCCGCCGGGTCCCACGGCCCGCCAATTACGAAAAGCTCAAATGCTTTTAGCCCAGAAGTTTACAGGCCGGGTGTAAACGATATCTTGCTCGCTGGCTTCAGGACCCGGTGTGTGACGGCTTTGCCGACATGTTCGCGGTCCGTCTGTTTCGCTTCGTATCAGAGCCTTTGCCAATTGATCCCGGGGGTGTCACGCGCCTCGCCGGAAACCGGATTCGACAGGGCGCACTTCAAAAATAGCGGGCCAGCCAGTAAAGCTTGAACGGAGATAGTTGAAAAAGGGCATTTTCAATGACAACTTCGCGCTCTCCATTCCCTGCACCGCTGTCGAACTGTCTGGCTGGTGCAATGCTGTTGCTGGTCTCGGTTTTTCTTACAGCCTGCGAGACGGTGTCCCAGCCGCAGGGGCCGAGTTATCTGGACCAGTTGCAGCTGGCACAGGTCGATGTCGATTTCTCCAGTGCCGAGCGACCGTTGCTGGTGGCCCAACTTGATGGCGATATCAGCCGGTCTCTCGCGGGAGGCTCGGCGCTTGGCACGATCGGAACCCGCTTCGGGGTGACCAATCGGCAGGGCAAGCAGGCCGCGCTCGAGCAGGCCATTGCAGCCAATGTCGAACCGCATGTCCGCGATGCGCTGACACCGTTGTTCCGCGGTACCAGGCCCGTGCGTGCGGTTGTCGGCATTCGCTCGGTGTTCATTCGCAGCCGTGCAAGCTTGCAGCAACTGACCGGCGCGCAGGTCTCCATCAACGGTGACAAGAGACCCGATAACGCCCAGTTCATTGCAACCCTGGCGCTCTATGATCAGGCCACCGGCGCGCCGATCAACCATGTGGGCCCAATCAAGCGCATCGACGAGGGCGGGGTCACCATCGCAGGCGGAGGCCCGAAGGCACCGGCTTACGGCAAGGCAGGCCGCCTCAACCAGCTGGCCTTCGAGTTTGCGCAGGGCGCTGCCAATGTGCTCAAACGGGAAGCCGCCGGACAAAATGTCGGCGTCGACAATGATCGGGGCAACATAACAACCCTGTGGGAGCGCCGAACCACCTCGACCTTCTGACCCTGCCGCAGCAAACCGGACAAAGGACACCATGACATCATGAGCACGCAGGTCCCGACTGACGATCTTGAATCCGATCCCCGCGTCAAGGCGGTGTTCGATGATATCCGCGCCTTCCGCGGTACCGATTTCATCAACAACATGTGGCTCTGGCTGGCGTTCGATCCGGCTCTGCTTGAGCGCACCTGGTATGAAGTCCGTGATGTGGTCGGCAAGCCGTCCTCGATCGATCCGCTGACCAAGGAGATGATCTACATCGCCGTCTCGGTTGCCAACAACTGCACCTATTGCGTTCATTCTCACACCGCGGCCGCCCGCGCCAAGGGCATGACCCAGGAGCAGTATGGCGAGTTGCTGGCGATTATCGGCCTCGCCGGCAAGACCAATCAGCTGGCAACAGCATTGCAGGTCCCGGTCGATGAAATGTTCGATGCAGGCTCCGCGCCCCGGCAGGCGCGATGATCAGACTCTATGATCGCGTCGGCAGCAATCTCGAGCTGCCGGACGACAGCGCCGCTCCTCTGCCCGCTGAATCCTGCTGGATCGATCTTGTTCATCCCGATGCGCGCGAAGAAGCCCTGGTGGAAGCCCTCATCGGCGTCGAAGTGCCCAGCCGCGACGAACTGCGCGACATCGAACCCTCAAGCCGCCTCTACATCGAAAACGGCGCGGCCTATCTCACCGCAAGCGTGGTCTGGAAATCAGAGACCGATTTTGCCGAGATCGCCGATGTCGGATTTGTGCTGGCCGGCGGGCGGCTGGTCACCATCCGCTATGCCGAGCCGAAGGCCTTCGCCATCTTTGCCGCGAATACCGCCCGCGAGTTTTCAGGGCTTGATGGCCGCGATGTGCTCACCCGCCTGATCGAGGCGATGATTGACCGCTGTGCCGAGGTGCTCGAAAGCCGGTCGCGCCGAATCGATGCGCTCTCGACCGAGGTGTTCTCGCGAGGCGCGGCCAACAATCCCGAAGCCGTCACCCGTGATCTCGAGGCCACCCTCGGCGTCATCGCCAGTCACCAGCGCACCATCGCCAAGGTGCGCGAAAGCCTCATGTCGCTGGCGCGTGTCTCCGGTTTCTTGCAGACCATGCCGGAAATGTCCGCTGAAAAGGTGTTCAAGCAGCGCTGCCGTGCCATGGCAGTGGACATCCAGTCGCTCTCCGAGCACGCCGATTTCATCTCCGAAAACATAATCTTCCTGCTTGATGCCTCGCTCGGCCTGATTTCGGTGCAGCAAAACCAGGTCATGAAGGTGCTCTCGGTCGCGGCGATGATTTTCCTGCCGCCGACCTTCATCGGCACCGTCTATGGGATGAACTTCCAGGATATGCCGGAACTGAGCCAGCCTTGGGCCTACCCGATTGCGCTCGCCATCATGGCCGTCTCAGCGCTCGGCCCCTATCTCTGGTTCAAGCGCAAGGGCTGGTTTTGAGGTGCGACAATGCCGGGATAGGGGCAGGTATGGTCTTTTCATGCGTGCCGAGGCGAATGGCTGACCTCTCTTCAAACGTGCAAGCCGTGAGCGTGTCAACGCTCGGTTAACCATAGTCAGCGATAGTTTGGCATCGTTACTTTTATGAGTTGATTGAGCCATGGTTTCGCGTCTTGCCCTTGTCTGTGTGCTGTCATGCCTTGCCATGGCTGGCTGTGCGTCAAAGCCGCCTTCCACTCTGGAGGCCACTAAAACAGCCTATGTGCCGGTGGCTGGCGAGCAGTCACTGCTTGGCCGCCGTGAGGGCAAACCGCCATTTTCGACATTTGATGATGAGCCTGATGACAGGCGTTCGGGGTCATTGGCCGGACGGACGCTGAGAGTGTCGTCGATTTCCGAGATCCGGCTGGCCGACAAGGAAGTCATCCTGACCTTTGACGACGGGCCGATGCCCGGCAAGACGGACAGGGTGCTGGAGATCCTGAGCCGGTATGGCGTCAAGGCAACCTTTCTCATGGTCGGCCAGATGGCGAAAAGCTATCCGGCGGTTGCCGCAAGGGTGGTCAATCATGGTCATTCCATCGGCGGCCACACCTACAACCATGCCAATCTGGCAAATACCGGCAACTCGCGCGCACTCGATGATATTGCGACGGGGAATGCTGCGGTGACGCGGGCAACCGGCACCCCGGTCGGGTTTTTCCGTTTCCCCTATCTGGCTGATACAGGCGCGCTGCGTCATTCCGTTGCCGCGCGTGGCATGGTCATCCTCGATGTCGACATCGATACCAAGGACTACTTCAAATCAAGCCCGGCAACCATCGCGGCACGCACCATGGCCCAGGTCCGCGCCAGGCGCAAAGGCATCATCCTGATGCATGATATCCATCACCGGACCGCAGCCATGCTTCCTTCGCTGCTCTCACAGCTCAAGGCAGGCGGTTACAAGGTGGTGGCTTTGCAACACCGGCGCTCGCGGATGCCCGAAGTGATGGTGTCTGCCGAGACCGGCGAGGCCAGATCGCGCCAGATGTAGGCTCTGGCTGCACGGTGCTCTAAAAGCACAATGTTTTGAGCCAATGACGGGAAAGCACGTCTTACCATGACCTCATGCCCATGCGGCTTAGACCGGACCTATTCAGCCTGCTGTGGCCGCTATCATGCAGGCGAGGCCGCGCCGACGGCAGAAGCCTTGATGCGGTCGCGTTACAGCGCCTATGCGCTGGGCAATCTCGATTACATCGAGGCCACCTGTTGCGGACCGGCAGCCATCGCCTTTGACCGGGCGGAAGCCGAACTTCAGCAACTGGGCACGCAATGGCTTGGCCTCGACGTCGACCGGACCAGCAAAGGCCGGGAGCGTGACAGCCACGGCGCGGTCAGCTTCACCGCGCATTGCCGCCACAACGGCACCGAGCAACAAATGGTCGAAACCTCCGAGTTCCGCCGCATCGATGGCCGCTGGTTTTATGCCGACCGCCTGCCGGACAAGCAGCAGTCATCGGTCACAGCAGCCCGGATTGGTCGAAACGACCCCTGTCCCTGCGGTTCGGGCAGCAAATACAAGAAATGCTGCGGTGCGGCCGGCTGAACTGGCCCATGCACTGGTCAGGCAGCCGGCCCTGATGGGCTGTTCAGCAAAGCACCACACATGATGGCCAGATGGCTGCGCAATTCCCGGGATGCCGCCTCATCGAGGTTTCGCTCGAAGGCGTTGCGGACACTCCCGAATATGACAGTCAGCAGCGTTCGGGTGAGGCTTTCCAGATCCCGTGTAGCCATGTCCGGCGCACTTGCCAGCATGGCTTTTGTTGCAGCATCGGCGCGCGCCGCAAAGGCATCGACCAAGGCTTCGTTGTCCAGTTCCGCCACCGAGCGGTACAGCGCCCTTGTAACATCAGCGCGCTCCGTTTTCGCCCGCCAGTAACACGCGATCAGGGCTTCGATCATCTGCATCGCCGGCATGCCGTGTTGCTCCAGGCAGGTGACCTCGATCTTGTCGGCAAGAGCCTCGAGGTAGCGTTCGTTGAGCGCGTAGATCAGGGCCTGCTTGTGGGCAAAATACTGGTACATCGTCCCCACCGAAACGCCTGCACGTTCGGCCACACGCGTCGTCGTCAGCCGGTGCGGTCCAACCGTCAGCAAAACCTGAATGGTTGCCTCGAAAACAGCGTCCAGCGTGACGGCGGCCCGCGCCTGGCGTGGTCTTTTCCGGGGGGCTAGGGAGCGCGGTGCGGCGGGCGGCAAATGCGAATCCTCAAACTGAACAATCCTTCATATTCTAGCCGTCCAAATCAAAAACACAAAGGACAGGTTCATGTCGGAAAAACGTATTGCCCTGGTAACAGGCGGCAACAAGGGGATAGGGCTGGAGATCGCCCGGCAATTGGCTCAGGCCGGGGTCGTTGTCACGATCGGCTCACGGGACCAGGATCGTGGCAATGCTGCCATCAAGGAACTGGCGTTGGAGGGGCTGTCGCTGGGTGACGTTCGTATCGACCTCGACGACTGGCCGAGCGCAACAGCCGCTGCCGAGAAACTCGGGGCGGAGCATGGCCGGCTCGATATTCTCGTCAACAATGCCGGCATCTTCGATTTTGCCGATGGCGCGCCGGGAAAGGCCAACCTCGATGCGGTGCGCAAGGTGATGGACACCAATTTCATCGGCACACTGGCTGTCACCCAGGCTTTTCTACCGCTGCTACGCAGGGCGCCCGCGGCCCGGATCATCAATCTATCAAGTTCACTCGGATCTCTGGCGCTGAACGGTGATCCGTCCTCGCCCTATTACGCCAACCAGTTCATTGGCTACAACGCCTCCAAGGCGGCACTCAACATGCTGACCATTCAGCTTCACGAGGAACTGCGCGGCACGTCGATTGCGGTCAACTCCGTAAGCCCAGGCTTCGTCAAGACCGATCTGACCGGCTACGGCACCATGACGCCGGAGGAGGGGGCCCGACTGCCTGTCCGCTTCGCGCTGGGTGACGAAGGGTCTGGGCGCTTCGTCGAACCGGAAGGCGAAACGCCCTGGTAGCAACTCACTGTCTGCTTTCCCGCATTGGCAGGAAAGCAGACAGCTCTTTCGCATGCTGCGGACCAGCTCTACGGTGTGTCGTTGCGTTCGATGAAGCGCAGCCGGTTGCCGAATGGATCGATCACCTGCATCTCCAGCCCCCAGTCCTGCTTTTGCAGACCCGGGCGGTTATAGCGATAGTTCTTCTCCGACAATTCGCCGTGCAGCTTTTCAACGCTCCTGGCAAACACCACCGCATTGGCGCCCGGTGTCGCATCACCGGAATGCTCGCTCAAATGCAGCACCATAGCGCCGCGCGAGACTTGCATATAGAGCGGCGCATCGGGCTCAAAGCGATGCTGCCAGTCGATCGCACATCCGAGAAAATCGATGTAGAATTCGCGCGCCTTGGCCTCGTCGAAAATCCGGATGATCGGCGCTGCGGCTTCCAGCCCAATATCGTCATCATCCCGGGCCGCTTGGCTTTGGGCGATCTTGGTCGAGAGAATGTTCCAGGTGTCGACGCCGAATTGCACGGCGACGATTTCAAGCGCCTGGCTGTGGGAAATGGAAACGCCGGTCTCAGCCAGCCGCTCGCGCATGGCAACAGCCATGGCTTTTGCATCGAGATAGGTTCGCATGGTTCAATCCTGTCTGCGGCGAATGGGATGATCAGTGTCCGCATTGCTGACTTTTTCGCCGATCAGGGAAACCGGAAAAACAAGACGCGCTTTCGCCAGACCTCAAGAGAGGCGCGGACTGCCGGCAGCGCTAGCCGTGAGCCGATCATCTTACAATTCTTGTCGCGGATCAATCCCCGTTCAGCGCCCGGATGGGGCCTCACTCCGCCGCGTCTGCCACCCCGTTGATGTGCGGCGCATAGCGGGCGTGAAAGCGCGTGTATCCGGTCTCGGTCACCGCCAAATGCTCTGCCGCCAGCCGGTTGAATTCCGGCAGTTTGTGAAACGGCACCGCGGGATAAGAATGATGCTCGGCATGATAGGGCATGTTCCATGCCAGCCGGCGCACCAGCGCGTTGGTTGCCGTCGAGCGCGAATTCTCCAGCATGTTGGCGACATAGGCGCAGCGGCCATGCTCGGCCAGCAGATAGAGCCGCAGGAACGGCTGGCCAAGCAAGACGGGGATCAGCCAGACAGAGAGCAAAACCGTACTGCCAAGCGCGATGCTGCTGATGAGCAGCACGAGATAGGCCGCCAGCATCACCCGGGCTTCCCTGTGCACCATGCCGCGTTTGGCCTGCGGCACGAACGCATCGTCGCATCGCCCGGCCGCATTGCGGAGCAGAGTACGGATGTGGCTGATCCACACCGGAAGGCCCGAGACATATAGAAGATACTGCCCCCAGCTTTCGGGCTTCGGTTCGGCCAGCTCTGGATCCTTGCCCGGAATCTGCGTGTAGCGGTGATGGGCGAAATGAAAATAGCGGAACCAGCGCGGCGGCAGCACGATGACAAAGCCGCAGACGGTGGCCGCAACCTCATTGAGCCAACGTGACCGGAACGGCGTCTGGTGGCTGGCCTCGTGCAACAGCGTGAACAGAAACACCAGCAGGATACCCAGCGGCAGCATCAGCAACGGCCACAACGGAACGCGCGCCACTATCAGGCCGGCCAGGAGCAGGATTGCACCGAAATGCAGCGCCAGATGCGCAAGCCCGCGCAGATCCGATGTCGCGGTCAACTCGCGGCATTGCTCTGCTGAGAGGCTGGCGAGAAGCTGTTTGTGATCCATCTGGTCCTCGTCTTGACGCCGGAAGGACGTTCTCCCGGGTAGAATAAACCGCGAACGCTGGTCTTTCGACCCCGAATCACTACATTCACGGGTATGACAAGTCCAGACGATGATATTCCGTTTTTCGGCGATGAAGATCCGGCGCCGCGCACCCCGCCAAAGGCCGCATCCGCAGCCCCGGCTGCCTCCGGTGGCGGCGGCTCGATTGCCGCCCGCGCGCTGGCAGCAAGCCAGCAGGCGCGCAACGCCGCGCGGCCGACGCCAAATTACATTGCGGGCCTCAATCCCGAGCAGGCCGATGCGGTTGAAAGCATCGAAGGCCCGGTTCTGGTGCTGGCCGGGGCGGGCACCGGCAAGACCCGGGTTCTGACCACCCGCATTGCCCATATTCTCAATCTCGGGCTGGCTTACCCGTCGCAGATCCTCTCCGTCACCTTCACCAACAAGGCGGCGCGCGAGATGAAGGAACGCGTCGGCGTTCTGGTCGGCGGTGCGGTCGAGGGCATGCCCTGGCTCGGCACCTTCCACTCGATCGGCGTCAAGCTGCTCCGCCGCCATGCCGAACTGGCAAACCTGCGCTCCGATTTCACCATTCTCGACACCGATGACGTGATCCGGCTTTGCAAGCAGTTGATCCAGGCCGAAGGCATTGACGACAAGCGCTGGCCGGCGCGGCAGTTCGCCAACATGATCGATGGCTGGAAGAACAAGGGCTATGGCCCGGAAGATATTCCCGAAGGCGACAGCCGCGGCTTTGCCCACGGCAAGGGCAGGGCGCTCTATACCGCCTACCAGGAGCGGCTGCAAACCTTGAATGCGGTCGATTTCGGCGATCTTCTCTGCCTGCCGATCCGCATGTTCCGCACCCACCCGGATGTGCTCAAGGAATACCAGCGCAAGTTCCGCTTCATCCTGGTCGACGAGTACCAGGACACAAATACAGCGCAATATATGTGGTTGAGACTCCTGGCCCAGCGGCCTGCGGGCGAACGCCCCAACATCTGCTGCGTTGGCGATGACGACCAGTCGATCTATGGCTGGCGCGGCGCCGAAGTGGAAAACATCCTGCGCTTCGAGAAGGATTTCCCCGGCGCCAAAGTCATCCGGCTCGAGCGCAACTACCGCTCGACCGAACACATTCTGGGCGCTGCCGGTCACCTGATTTCTCACAATGAAGGCCGGCTCGGCAAGACGCTGTTCACCGAGCAGTCCGACCCCGACCACGAGCGCGTGCATGTTCACGCCGCCTGGGATTCGGAGGAAGAGGCCCGCGCTATCGGCGAGGAGATCGAGCAGGCACAAAACAAGGGCCGGGCGCTCAACAACATGGCCATTCTGGTCCGCGCCTCGTTCCAGATGCGCGAGTTCGAGGAACGCTTCGTCACGCTGGGGCTGAATTACCGCGTTATCGGCGGCCCTCGCTTTTACGAGCGTCAGGAAATCCGCGACGCCATGGCGTTTTTCCGTGTTGTCAGCCAACCGGCCGACGATCTGGCCTTCGAGCGCATCGTCAATGTCCCCAAGCGGGGTCTCGGTGAGGCGGCGGTGCGCCAGGTGCATGATGTTGCCCGCGCCCGCGGCATTCCCATGCTGGCGGCCGCGCGCGAGCTCATCCTCACGGACGAGATGAAAGCCCGGCCGCGCAAGTCGCTCACCGACGTGGTGGAAATGTTCACCCGCTGGCAGGGCATGCTTGAAACCAAGCCCGGCCACGAGCTGGCCGAGACCATTCTCGAGGAATCCGGCTACACCGAAATGTGGCAAAACGACCGTTCCGCCGATGCGCCGACGCGGCTGGAAAACCTGAAAGAGCTGATCGAGACCATCTCCAGCTTTGAATCGCTGCGCGCTTTTCTCGAACACGTGGCGCTGGTCATGGACACCGACAACAACCCCGATCTCGACGCTGTCTCGATCATGACGCTGCACTCGGCCAAGGGGCTGGAATTCGAAACCGTGTTCCTGCCCGGCTGGGAAGAGGGCCTGTTCCCGCACCAGCGCGCGCTTGATGAGGGTGGCCGGTCGGGGCTCGAGGAAGAGCGCCGTCTCGCCTATGTCGGCCTGACCCGCGCCAAACTGTTCTGCCACATCTGGTTCGTCTCCAATCGCCGCATTCACGGGCTGTGGCAATCGACACTGCCCTCGCGCTTCTTGGACGAACTGCCCGAAGCCCATGTCGAAGTGGCCGAAATGGACACCGGCTATGGCGGCTATGGCCGCAGCGGGCGTTTCGGTGGGCAGGGTGGCCACTCCGGTGGCCCTTACGGCGCCTCGCGCTTTGACAAGGCCGAACCGTTTTCCGGCAACTACAACACGCCCGGCTGGAAACGCGCGCAAGCCAACAAGACCGACGCCGCCCGCGACAACTGGGGCACCCGTTCGGGTCACGCCGTCGAACGCATAGCCTACGGCGAAAGCGGCCCGCGCAGCGGCTCGACCATCGAGGGCGAACTGGTCGCCCGTTCCACCGGCACCGAGTCCGCCTATTCCATCGGCGACCGCGTCTTCCACCTCAAATTCGGCAACGGCAACATTGCCTCGATCGATGGCAACAAGCTGACGATTGATTTCGACAAGGCCGGGCAGAAGCGGGTGTTGGACGGGTTTGTTGAGCGGGTGGGTTAGGCGCAACTTAGCGGCTAAAGTGGATGCCGAATAAGCTTGATTGTTTGCTGTTGCATGCAGCGTGGTATGGTTGTATTTTTTGTCTTTTTGTTCAAAGCTGGTATGAGGTGATCAATGCAGGAGCGTAGAGTTGTCAAAATTGTGAGCTCAAATATAGATTTTCCGAGTACGGTAATAACAATTATGCGTAGCATAGCTACCACAATTGTTCTTTTTATAGTGATATTTGCTGCGGGAGCTATGGTTGGAGAGAGCGCATATAAGAGATTAACGGGTGTCAAAGAAATAGATATTTCCATTGAGGTGCCTCTTTTTGTAATTGCTGTTATAACATTTTGTATTTTGATGGTGTCTATATTTGCAATTACAAAATCGTGCTATGGAGATGAAGGGTGAGCATTCAGATTTTTGGATACATCGTATTTTTCTTAATAAGTGTTTCATCTGTCGTGGCCGTTTTCTTGGTTCCTAGGCTTCACAAAAAGAGTAATTCCTCCATAAGAAATCTCGAAATCAATGGTAATAATAGTGAATATAAGAAGTATAATGATTATAACGATTTTTTAGACAAATCAAATTTGGCGGATGCCTTGGCTCGCTTGGAGGTTCAGGTAGATGATTTCTCTCCAGATCATATAGTTGGTGTCAATCATGGCGGTATAATTTTAGCTGCATTGTTGGCGAACAGACTTGGTTTGCCGCAGCAGAGTGTATCTAGACTATCTGTTGAAGGCGGGCATAATAGACCCGTGGAGGTTTATAAAAAGGAAGGTGTTGCGGAGATTAATTTTAATTCTGATAAAGTACTTATAATTGATGACATGGTGAGAAGTGGGGAAACGATTAGTAGATTAGTGAATTTCTTTAAGGAAAATCGTGAAATAAATCAAAATCTGAAATTTGGTTCTTTGGTTGTTAATACTGATCATGTGGATAAAGTTGATTTCTTTGGAGGTTTAACAAATAGTAAGGATGTTATATTCTTCTGGACTGGAGAAGAGAGGAAAAGAAAATCAAGAGAGAATACGAGTGCTAAAAATAGAAAATTAATTGAATTAATTGGATTTGATATTCTAGCAGAGGAGATTGATGAAAATAAAATAAAATATAGAAGGAAGATTTTTGGTCATGCATAATTTTTGCGGAAATAATCTACGCAAAAAGTAAATTTTAAAATCCAGACAAGTCGTCATCATTGATGTTTCATAAATATAATTTATGCAGATTTGTTTTGTGAATATAGAAATTAGCGGTTTGTTGCCCGGTCGAGTGATTTTATATTTTGGTTGCTTGCCGGATGTTACACCCTCCGCTTCCCCAATTCCCCCACCAGAAAATCCGCGAAAATCCCCACATGCGGCGCACAGGCCGCCTTGTTGTAATGCACGCTCATGGCCATTTCGGGCAACAGCGGGAAGCCGGGCTGGCCGTCTAGGATGCGCAAGGTTTCGGGAATGATCGAGGCTTCCATCACCGAGACGCCGGTGCCGTTGAGCACGGTCTGTTCGATCAGGTTGACGCTGCGGGTGGAGCAGACGATGCGCCAGGAGCGTTCGAACTGTTCGAGCGCCTTGAGCCCGGCCTCGCGCACCGCGCAGCCATTGGGAAACAGCGCCAGCGCCAGCGGCTGTGCGGGATCATCGACATAGTCAGGGCCTGCCACCCAGTGCAGCGGTTCGTAGCGCGCGATCCGGCCCTGGACCTGATCGGTGCTGTGCGTTGCCAGCAGGATGTCGAGCTCGCCATGCTCGAGCATCGGAAACAGGTCGACCGAGCTTTCACCGGTCAGTTCGATCTGCACCAGCGGGTTTTTGGCGGTAAACGCTGCAAGAATCGGCGCCAGCAGATAGGTGGCGTAATCATCCGGTGCGCCAAATCGGATCAAGCCTTCGGCCTCGGGCCGTCTGATATGCGACAGCGCGGCCTCGTTGGCCGACAGGATCCGGTTGGCATAGACCAGCAACGCTTCGCCCGTCGGCGTGATCTCGACGGAATTGCGGCTGCGCTCGAACAGCCGCTCGCCGGTAATCTCCTCCAGCCGCTTGAGTTGCAGGCTGACGGCGGATTGCGTGCGTCCGATGGCCTCCGCCGCGCGGGTAAAATTGCGGTGCGCGGCAATCGCCACGAAGGAGCGCAGGAGGTCGATTTCAAGATCACGTTGCATCGCCCTTATTAGATTTCTTCATCATGAAGATCAATTCAATTCGTTTTGCTCATTTATCGGCCCGGCGTAGTGTTCTCTCACACAAAGGAGACAAAGCCATGCTGATCCTGATTGCCAATGCCCTGTTCGAAGCCACGCGCACCGCGCCCATTCCGCCCAAACCGGCGTCAAGGAGCTGGATCCGCTCGGTCGCCGCGCGGCTGAAAAGCCATGGCCGGAAACCGGGATGAAACGCCGCTCCCGCTGCCAGCCGCGGTCGTGACGCTTGGGGTGATCCGAAATGATGCTGGTGTCCCGTTTTGGCACATTTTTAACCAGACCCGTGAACTCTTCCGTAACACGGCACGTGCAACCTTGGCGCGTCTGGGCAATGAATGCCCTGATCCGGTCGATGCAGATCGGAAGCGTGCACAATGTTTTGAAGGGACCTCCATGATGAAGGTACTCTGCACCCGCGCCGGAAAATGCGAATCCGGCGCAACCGCCATGGAATACGCCTTGACTGCGGCGATCCTGTCCGTGGCACTTCTGACCGGCGCCGACACGCTCGGCAATGCTGTTACCACCTCATTCACATCGATGTCGCAGAAACTGGCAGTCGCCGCCCCGGAGCGGTCGAAAACCGCTGGTGGCACAAGCCTCATCGCGCTCGATGCAGGCTCGCCGACACAGAACATCGGATCTGTCCAGAAGGTCTCGTACAGTCTGGAACATTGATGCATTTGGATAGCAATTCATAATCAATGCTTCGAGACGGTGGCAGCTTGACCTGACCGCACTTTCTCGCTGATTGCACTCGAGGCGGGCGCTGCATCTCTTGCCGGCATCACGGTTGGGCGGGACGGAATGGCTGGCAAAAAACCATTGTATTCCACCGGTTTTCTTCTGTAATGCATTTGACCATGATGAGAGCGCTCAGAGAGCTGGATGTGAGACGACTGGTCGTTGCGACCCTGTTCGTGCCGCTCATGCTGTTCTCGTTTTTCTCGGCCCACACCATGCCCCGGTTTTCCGGCGAGGGCATGGACATCATCATTTGTACCGGCGCCGGCTTCGAGACCATATTCGTCGGCAATGAAGAAGATCCGGACGGCACGCCCGATCCTTCGCCCTGCGACTGGTCGATGCAGATTCATGCCGCAACACTGCCTGCCGCAAGTCTCGCACTAGTGCCTGTAACACTCGGTTCCTCGCAAGCCGTCGCCTTTGAAAAAACCTTCCTGCGCTCCGGCAAGATCAATGCCGGCCGTCACGCCCGCGCGCCGCCTGCCTCCGTCTGACACCCAAAATTTCAAAGTCAATTTTTGTCAGAGGAGAGACTGATGGTCTCGATCGATTCCACCGGTGTGTCGGCGCCGGATGCTGCGCCTGTCAGCACCAGCAAACTTTATCTCGCGGCATGGCGCTGGCATTTTTATGCCGGGCTCTATGTCGTTCCGTTCTTCATGATTCTCGCCATCACCGGCATGGCCATGACCTGGATCGCCCATATCGACGGCCGCGACGGCGAACGCATCGCTGTCATCCCACAGGAAACCGTGCAATCTGTCTCGGCGCAGGCCGAGGCTGCGATTGCTGCCATTCCCGGCGGAACGTTGAAGCAATATGTCGCCCCGCGTGCCGAGGACCTGGCGGCGATTTTTCGCGTTGATCTCGATGGTGCGGCGACCATGGTTGTTGTCGACCCCTATACCGCCACCGTGCTGGCCGAGTTCCCGCGCCGCAGCGGCTGGTATGATTTCGTCGACAACATCCACAGCGATCTGATGCTGGGCGTCACCGGCGACCGCATGCTTGAAATCGCAGCCTCACTCGGCATGGTGCTGATTGCCACCGGGCTTTACATGTGGTGGCCGCGCACCAGTGGCTGGCGCTCGGTGCTGATCCCGTCTCTTGGCCGCGGTGGTCGCGCCATGTGGCGCTCGCTGCATGGTGTTGTGGGCTTCTGGCTGTCGCTGTTTCTGGTGTTCTTCCTCATTTCCGGCCTCTCCTGGGCCGGCATCTGGGGCGAGAAGATGGTGCAGGCCTGGAGCCAGTTCCCCGCGGAAAAATGGGACAATGTCCCGCTGTCCGACGAAACCCACGCCAGCATGAACCACGCCCGCAAGGAAGTGCCCTGGGCGCTCGAACAAACCCCGATGCCCGCTTCGGGCAGCCAGGCAGGCGAAGCGGTCATGGAAGAGGGCGGAGCCATCACCATCGACAGCATGGACAGCCTCGCCCGCCAGATCGGTTTCGAAGGTCGCTACCAGATGAACGTGCCCGGCGGCGACACCGGTGTCTATACGTTCAGCCGCGACTCAATGAACACCGACAGTCCCGATCCGATGTCGGACCGTACCGTCCATGTCGACCGTTACACCGGCAACATTCTGGCCGATGTGCGCTTTGAGGATTACTCCTGGGCCGGCAAGGCCATGGCTGTCGGCATCGCCTTGCACATGGGCACGCTCGGTCTGTGGAGCGTGCTCGCCAACACGCTTGTCTGCCTCTCGGTGATCTTCCTGTGCGCAAGCAGTGTTGTGATGTGGTGGAAACGCCGGGCAGGGGGCTTGCGCCTGTCCGCACCGCCGCTGCCGCGCAACATGCCACTCTGGCAGGGCGCCACACTGGTCGCTCTCGCCGTCTCGATGGCCTTTCCCATGGCGGGACTCACCATGCTCACAGTCATGGCGCTGGACCTGCTTGTGATCTCGCGCATCCCGGCACTCAAACGCGCGGTTTCCTGAGCCGTTGGATCGAAGAAAGGCCGCGCCCTCATATGAGGGCGCGGCCTGAGACATTGGAAGAGCCTATGCGGTGCGGCCTAGACCTAGGTTACCCGGCCAGTGTCCAGAGCCCGTGGCCAAGCAGACCAAAGAGCAAGACCACCTGCGCCAGGAATGACAGCATAAATCCGCCGCCGCGTTGCCAGGCCGGAGCATCTTCCTGGATAAAGTGCCAGGCATGAAGCCCGCGTCCGATGGTGAAGACCAGCCCAAGCCCGTGCGCTGCCAGCAGCGGCATGCCGATCAGGGCGGCAACGATGAACATGATGAAGAACATCGGCATGTTCTCGATCGCATTGGCATGGCCGCGGATGATGCGGATCAGATGCTTGACCCCGCCGTCACCAATGGAAACTTTATGCTTGCCGCGCAAGCGCCCGGTTTCGACGGAAATCCACAGCAGGATGGCCATGTTGAGGGCGGCATAAATGCCCACTGCCGAAAGAACTGGCGTCAGGGTCTGCATGGTCGATCTCCATTGATTGGACGGGAGTGGGAACTGGAAAATTCTGCCTATGGCGATGCCCGATTTTGCGCGGGAAGTAAACGGCTGCCGTCACGGCGCGCCTGATCCGTCAGCGCAAATGCCTGGTTGGCTGCTCCAGGGCAAATACCTCGTCGGTAAGGCTGTCCATCCGCTTGCCGATCAGCTCCTGCGCATCATAAAGACCACGGTTGTAGAAATAGGCGCCCATCTTCTCACCGAAGAACCGCATCAGCATTTCCGCCGGCAGCTGCCCTATGTCTTGATCCAGTTCTTCGCGAAAATACTCCTGGATCTCGCTGGCCATGGCCTTGGTTTCTTCGCGGCTGAAAGTAATCGGCTTCATCTGATACCTTTTGTCGGGTTTGGGTTTGCTCACAAGGCCACGGACTTGCAGGCCATCTCTTTCAAGCGCAGGCATGCCAGCACCTAACGATGTTCTTCCTCGCTGGCGGCGATCAGGCGGCGGTTGAAGTGGCTGACAGCCTTGACCTGCTCGGCCCAGCCGACGATCCGTTTTTCTTCACCGTCTGCAATCACCGGCAACCGCGTGTGGCCGCTGGAATCGAACACCCGCAGCGCTGTTTCCAGTGTGTCGGCGAGCCTGAGCGAGGGAACCTCCGTCTCCGGATCGTAATATTCTGTTTCCGCGTCATCTTCCGGCAGGGTCATGAAATCCATCACCCGGGCATTGCGCAATTCGCTCCGGTGCGGGCCATCCTTGAGAAACAGTCCACGCATTTCCAGCTGCCACTGAAAATAGGAGTGACCGTGCAGCGCCAGATTGGCGCCGTGGGCGATGGCAACGGTCAAAAGCAGCGCGATCGACAAGGCATAGCCGCCGGTGAGTTCAAACACGATCACCGTAGTGGAGATCGGAGCCCCAAGCACCGCGCCCGCCACCGCCCCCATGCCGAGGATCGAGTAAAGCGCCTGGCTGGACGCCAGTTCCGGAAAGACATTGGCGGCGATTATGCCGAAAGACCCGCCGGTCATGGCGCCGAGATAAAGCGAGGGGGAGAACACCCCGCCCCCAAACCGCGATGCCAGGGTGATGGCCGTGGCCAGCGTTTTCATCACGATCAGCGTGAGCATCAGGCCGAGCGGCAGCTGGCCCCACAACGCCAGATCCGTGGCCTCGTAGCCGACGCCGAGAATGTGCGGAAAGAACACCGCCATGAGCCCGACCACGAACCCGCCGCAGATCGGCAAGGCCCAGACCGGAATGGGCGAACGTCGCGCCAGATACTCTGCCGACAGCAGCCCGAACTGGAACGTCGCCGCCACGAAGGCGCAGACCACGCCCAGCAGCGCAAAGGCCGGGAATTCCCAGTAGGAAGTGATCTGGTAAATTGGCACGATGAAGGCGGCCGCGTCGCCGAACCACAGCCGCGATACGATTGCGCCGGCTGCCGACGAGATCACGATCGGGACGAAGGAACGCGAGGCGTAGTGCCCGAGGATGACTTCATGCGCAAACAGCACGCCGGCGATCGGCGCATTGAAGCTTGCTGATATCGCCGAGGCAACACCTGCCGCGAGCAGTGTACGGCGGGCATAGTCCGGCAGATTCAGCCGGTCGCCGACAGCGCTTGCCAGTGTCGCACCCAAATGGATCACAGGTCCCTCACGACCGGCACTGCCGCCCGCACCGAGCGAAAACGCTGTTGTCACGGCACTCATGATGCCTTCGCGCAGGCTGAGCCGGCGCCCGGTCAGGGCCCGCGCCTCGATCACATCCGCAACCCCGCTGGTCCGCCGCGACGGAATGAACCGCGCCACCAGAATGCCAACGACAATGCCGCCGAGCGTCGGGCCCGCCACGATCATGTACCAGGGCGTGCGGCTGGCCGCGCTCAGTACCTGTTCGGTGCTGTCGCCAAGCCAGTAAAGCTGCACGATGCCGATCAACTGCCGGAAGCCGATCGCAGCCCAGGCGACGGAAAGGCCGATCAGCAGTGACAAGGACCAGATAACCGGTTGCCGATGCTCGACGAAAGCCCGGAGGTTGGGGAGGACCCAGCTTCGGATACGTCCCGGCATTGAGCGTAGAATATCAAGCAGCATGGATCAGCTTTGCCCTTGGGCCTGGCGTCGCGGGATGCCGATGGACCGGCCGGCGCGCTCGGGTCTGGGCAGGTGCTTGTGAGCTTCGGCCATGCGGGCGACAGTGGCCAGGATCTCGTCCGGCATCGGCATCGCCTTGGGGCCGTTCATGTCGATATGCAGCAGCATGCTTTCGCAGGTGGCCGACAGCCATCCGTCAACATGCCTGAGTTCCTGAAACAGCTGGATCCGCTTGCTGTCGAAATCGACAATCTGGGTGCTTGCGCTTACGATTGCGTCGGGCTTGAGTTCCCTGACGTAGCAGACATGCGTTTCGGCAGTAAAGAAGCTCATGTTGCGCGCCGCCAGATAACCCGGCCCGCATCCGAGCTGATCGAACACCTGATCGACTGCCTTGTCGAACAACACATGGTAATAGGCCATGTTCAAATGGCCGTTGTAATCGAGCCAGGCCGGATCCAGTCCGCGCGGCGGCGCGATCACCGGAGCATCAAACACCATGCCTTCTCCCTTACTAACAGTGGTCGGTGGCCACTATTGTTGCCCTGCGGCGCTGCCCACACTGGACAAGAGCGCTTCAGTTTGCACATTACCTCATCACGCCGAAGCAGCAAGCGTATGACACTGTTGGCGTCTACACGGTCGAATGGAGTAAAAACATGGGTCTGAGTGACGCCGAACCGGGCATTCGCAATGAAGACGGCATTGCCGCGGTCATAGGCGTCCTGCGCCAGCGCTTTGGTGAACAACTGCAAACAGGTGAGGCGATCCGCGCCCAGCATGCTCATACCACAACCTATATTCCCGGCCAGCTACCCGATGCGGTGGTGTTCCCCGGTTCCGCCGAGGACGTCAAGTTGATCGTGCGCGCCTGTGCCGATCACCGTGTGCCGGTCATTCCGTTCGGGACCGGATCTTCGCTGGAAGGCCAGGTCAACGCACCTAATGGCGGCATTTCCATCGACATGTCGCGCATGGACAAGGTGCTCGAAGTCAACGCCGAGGATCTCGATTGTACCGTTGAACCGGGCGTCACCAGGGAACAGCTCAACACCTATCTGCGTGACACCGGGCTGTTCTTCCCCATCGATCCAGGCGCCAATGCTTCGATCGGCGGCATGACCTCGACCCGCGCCTCAGGGACCAACGCCGTGCGCTACGGCACAATGCGTGACAATGTCGTAGCCGTCACTGCCGTGACCGCGTCTGGCGAGGAAATCCGCACTGCCCGCCGCGCCCGCAAGTCCTCCGCAGGTTACGATCTGACGCGGCTCTTCGTTGGCGCCGAAGGCACACTCGGCGTGATTACGTCGGTCACGCTCAAACTGCAGGGAATCCCGCAGGCGATATCGGGCGGTGTCTGCCCGTTTCCAAGCGTCGAGGCGGCCTGCAACGCGGTAATCATGACCATTCAGATGGGCATTCCCGTCGCCCGCATTGAATTGCTGGATGCGCTGCAGATGAAGGCTTGTAACGCCTATTCAAAGCTCACCAATCCCGAAAGTCCGTCGCTGTTTCTCGAGTTTCACGGCACCGAGTCCGGCGTTGCCGAGCAGGCGGCGCTGTTTGCCGAGATCGCGGAAGAATGCGGCGGCGGTGAATTCCTCTGGACCACCAATCCCGAACAGCGCACCGAGCTTTGGAAGGCGCGCCACAATGCTTATTGGGCATCGCTGCAGCTCAGGCCGGGCGCCAAGGGGCTCTCGACCGATGTCTGCGTGCCGATTTCGCGGCTTGCCGAATGTGTTGCCGAGACCCAGCAGGACATCGCAGCCGCTGGTCTGGTCGCCCCCATCGTTGGCCACGCCGGGGACGGCAATTTTCATGTGCTGCTCTTGATCGATACCGATGCTCCGGCCGAGATTACCGCAGCGGAAGCTTTTGTGGAACGCTTGAATGCCCGCGCACTGGCGATGGATGGAACCTGCACCGGTGAACATGGTATAGGTCAGGGCAAGCGGCCCTATCTCGCTCTTGAAATGGGCGAGGGCGTCTCGATGATGCGGCAGATAAAGCAGGCGCTCGATCCCATGAACATCATGAACCCGGGCAAGTTGTTTTCGTTCGAATCATGACACAATCACAACCGGAAACGCCGGCCGCCCGGGCCGCATTGGAGGATTGAAAACTGGTTCGTCTGTTCGTCGCCATTGGCGGTCTGCTGGTTCTGGCGCTGTTCGCAGCGTTGATTGCTCCGTATTTCATCGACTGGAGCACTTACCGGACAGCATTCGAAGCCGAGGCAAGCCGCATCATCGGCCAGCCGGTCAAAGTGCGGGGCGACGCCGACGCGCGGCTGGTGCCGTTCCCCTCGGTCACGTTTTCAGATGTTGTGGTTGGCGACGAATCTCAGCCCTCGATGACCATCAGCCGATTTTCGATGGATGCGGAACTGGCGCCGTTCCTCTCCGGTGAGGTTCTTATCTTCGATATGCGGGTTGAGGCCCCCAAGGCCGTGGTGCGGGTGCTCGAGGACGGCCGGCTCGATTGGGCGCTCAAACGCAAACCGACGCCGCCCGGCGACCTCGTGGTGCTTGAGCGCGTCTCCATCAGCAATGCCGACATCACCATCGTCGATGATCAGAACGGCCGCACCCATCGTCTTGAGGATATCAACGCGCTTGTTTCGGCCAAATCGCTGTCGGGTCCGTGGCTTGTTGAAGCCGAGGGCGAGATCGCGGGCAAGCGCGGCGGCCTGTCGCTTTCCACCGGCATCGCCCAGGAAGATGGCGCGATCCGCATGCGTCTCAGGGTGGTGCCGGATGCCTGGCCGGTGCTGCTGGAGACCGAGGGCGAAGCCAGGATCGAGAACAACAAGCCGCTTTATGACGGGCTCTTCACCTTCACGGCACTCTCAGACACGGCACCCGGTGCAGTCGCCGCCGAAAAGCCGCTTGTGGTCGCCAAGGGCGATTTCGCCGCCACCAACGAGCGTCTGAAAATCGAGGAATGGCGCGCGGAAATCGGCTTTTCCACGGATCCCTACATCGTCACCGGAGAGGCCACCATCGACACCGGCCCAGATCCGGAATTCCTGCTTCTCGCCGACGGTCAGCAGATCAACATGGACCGCCTGTCAGGCGAGGACACTGCAATTGAAGGCGCGGCCACAGCCGTACCGCTGGGAGAGCGGCTCGCCATCGTCAACCAGATGATCGATCGCCTGCCGCCGCCACCGCTGCCGGGCCGCATTTCGCTCAATCTGCCGGCAATCGTTGCCGGCGACACGACCCTCAGGGAAATCAATCTGGAAGCCCGTCCCGACGGCAAAGCCTGGCTGGTCGACAGTTTCTCGGCAAACCTGCCGGGACGAACAACGGTGGAGGCCCGCGGTCGTTTGCTGCCCGGAAGTGACGCCAGTTTCGACGGCCGCTTGACGGTCGCCTCGACTCAGCCTTCGGGTCTGGCCAACTGGCTCGTCGGCGAAGTCGACCCGGTCATCCGACGCCTCGGCGCGGCGGGCTTTTCCGCCAATGTCAGCCTGTCTTCGGCGCTGCAGCGTTTCGAGGCGCTGGAAGTCGCGGTCGGACCGGCCATTCTCAAAGGCCGGCTGGAGCGGCAGACTCCAAAGGAAGGCCGGCCCACGCTCTCGGTCGAACTCGATGGAGACAGGTTTGATGTTGATGCCGTCCAGGCGCTGGTTCTGCTTGCGCAAGGCGAGGGCAATTCGGTGCGGCCTCTGGACGAGTACAATCTTGCCACCCGCATCACTGCCGACATCTTTACTGTCGGGGACTACAGCCTCGACGGGTTGGATACCTCGATGTTCTGGCGTGATGGCGAACTGACCATCGAGCGCCTGAAGTTTGCGGATTTCGGTGGCGCATCGGGCGAGTTCACCGGTTCGCTGGCGGGCTCCTTTGCGTCCCCGAGCGGTGAAATCAACGGTGGCTTCGCCGCCCAATCGGCTGCAGGCCTGTTTGAGCTTGCCCAACAAGTCAGTGGCGGCCACCAGATCATTCGCCGGCTTGGTGCCAACAGTGTCGCCTTTGATGATCTGACCGCCGATCTGCAGCTGACGCTTGATCCCGATGCCGGTCCCTCGCTCACGGTCACCGGTATGACGGGCGGAAGCAATTACACCATCACCGCCGTGGGTACCGGCTTGATGCCCGGCGGCGATGGACCGCGCACCATGACGCTGAAGGCCGACAATCCGGAAGCCTACCACATCCTTGAGCAGCTGGGCTTCAGCCTGTTGCCGCTGGAAGGCGAGGGGCCGGCGTCCCTTGATCTGGCTGCCTCCGGCGGAGCCAATGACGGCGATCGCAGTATTGATCTGCAGTTGAGCGCGGCAGGAACCCGGATCTCGCTTGATGGCACCGGCCGCATCCCGGCTTCCGATCCTGTCACCGGCGAGTTCGATCTTGTGATCGACAGTGCCGATATCGAGCCACTGATCATCATGTCCGGCCATTCAATTCCGCAGGCCGGTGCGGGTCTGCCGTTTGCGATGACAGCAAACCTTGCCCTTGATGACGGGACGGCGCTGCTGTCGGACATGACTGGCAAAGCTGAAAATAATGCCTTCTCCGGTCAGCTGGAATTTGATCGTTCGGCCTCCGTCCTGTCCGCTGACGGCAACCTGCGCATCGACCATGCAAATCTTGAATGGCTTGGCGAACTGGCGCTGGGGCCGAAGCTCACAAGTCTTGATGGCGCGACCTGGAGTGATCAGCCGTTTCTGCCCCCGGCGCCGGGCCAGCCGGAGATGCAGCTTGCGCTTGAAGCTGGACGAATTGACCTCGGACGCGGTGGTGTGGCGGAAAATTTCAAGGCTGACCTGTCAACCGCCACCGGGCTGATGGCGCTTGAGAATGCACAGGCTGACTGGTTCGGTGGCCGCCTGGGCGGTCGAATGTCGCTGAGCAATGTCGACGGATCGGTGTTCTTGTCCGCAAAGGTCGATGCGGGGGAAGCCAGTCTCGCCTCGCTTGAACAGGCAGTGCGTGGCGCATCCATTTTTACCGGAGTTGTGGGCGCGAGCGCAAGTATCGAGGGCACCGGCAAATCAATGCGCGACCTCGTCGCCTCGCTTGCCGGCGGTGGTCAGTTGAGGGCGTCCGAACTTGTCATTGACGGGATAGACCCCGGCGGTTTTGCCCGCATTCTTGGTTCGGCCGATCGCGATGGCTTTGAAATCGAGACCGGGGCTGTTGCAGAAATGGTCGACAGGCTGATGGCCGGCGGCGAAATGAAGGCGGAGTCGCTGCAGCTGCCATTTACGCTGACCGGTGGCGTGATGCGCTTCACCAACAGCGCATTCACCGACCAGGAGGCTGAGCTGTCGGGCGATGCCCGCGTTGATCTGGTCGGTTTGCGGCTCGAGGCGGATTGGCGATTGGGGTTCGAGCCTGGTGTCGAGGCTGTGGCTGGCGGGGATCCGTCCGTGGTCTTCAGCCTTGGCGGTTTGCTGGTCGATCCCGCCGTGTCGATCGATGCCACGCAGATGACCAATTATCTCTCGATGCGCGCCTTCGAACGTGAGCGCCGCAAGGTTGAGTTGCTGCAGGCAGGCGTCGTCGAAAAACAGCGGCTGCGGCGTGAAATCGCCTTGCTGAAAGAGCGCGCAGAACAACGCGAAGCAGCCGAAGCCGCACGCCTCGCAGCTGAGGAAGCGGCGCGTCTCGCAGCCGAAGAAGCCGAACGCATCGCCGCCGAGGAAGAAAAGCGCCGGGCCGAGCAAGAGGCGCAGCGCGCCCGCGAGGAAGAGGCCGCGGCTCAGCGCGCCGCGGAAGAAGCTGCCCGTCTTGCGGCCGAGGAGCAGGCGCAACGTGATCGTGAAGCGCAAGCCGCCGCCCAGCGGGCCGCCGAGGAAGCTGCCCGGCAACAGGGATCAACAGATCCGTCCAATGCAGTTGAGCGCCGTCCCCTGCCGGATCCCTTGGCAAATCCGTCTTCCGCCATTGCCAATGAGCCGCCTCCGCTGGATATGCGCGAGTTGCAGTTTGATGACCTTCCCGGTGTCGAAGATCCGATCCGCAGCCTGATTGCCCCGGACGGCTGAATTGCAGCCGTGCTCCAACTGAAATAGCCGAAGTTTCTGACCGGTTGATCGCTCTCAGGACGCACACGTCATATGTGCTCCACGTGCGCGAAGTATGCGCCGCCAGTGCTACAGCAATACACCTGCACCTTTTGAGGCTTTTACAGCGTCTCTTCCAAGTTCGGCTGAAGCCGCGGTTCAGCCGTCAGCGCCCAGTCAAGCACGGCAACGCGGATCGCCGAGGACAGGTTGACCGGCTCCGCGCCTTGCGCGGCACGAGAACTGTCGATTTCCGCGATCAGTGCGGCCACGGCCATGTCGCGCGCCTCGGCCATCTGCCTGAGTGCATCCATGAAGGCGTCTTCGAGGGTGATGCTGGTGCGATGTCCGCGAATGCTGACCGAGTGCTTGCGGATCTGTCCGCCGGTCATGCCTCAGGAACTGCCGTCGTCGGGCTCGCGGCGCGAGGCATTGTGGTCACGCAAGACTTTTTCGTTACGCGCACGGGCAAGCTCTCGTTCGGCCTTGGACCGTCCGTGTTCAAAACGGTTGCGCTCGGCTTCGGCTTCCTTGGCAGTGCGGTCGCGACGCTTCCGCGCCATGCGCAAATTGACCACATCACCGCTCATCAGTCAGCCCCGTCAGCTTTTCTTGCGGAAGGAATCAAGCGACACCACGTCAGCGCCTGGCTTCTTCTCGCCATCAGCGTCCGTGTCGTCCTCGTCCGTTTCAGCGGCCTCGGCGGTCTCGTCCTTGGAGGCCGGGTCGACCAGCCGTTCAATTGTGCCGGCCAGTTCGGCGCGCTCATCGGTGTCCTCGCCGTCATTGGCCGCGACATCGAGAACGGTGTCGAATTCCAGTTCGAAATTCACCGAAGGGTCGTAAAAGCCGCGGATTGCGGCAAAGGGAACAACCAGCTTTTCGGGTTTGTCGGAAAATGACAGGCCGATCTCGAACAGCGATTCCGTCACCTTCAGTTCCCAGAACTGGTGCTGCACCACGATGGTCATCTGTTCCGGGTAACGCTCCTTGAGCGCAGTCGATATCCGTACGCCCGGCGCTTCGGTCAGGAAAGTGATGAAGAAATGATGGTCGCCCGGCAGGTAGCCGGTCACCGCAACCTCGGACAGCACCTTGCGGATCACGCCACGCAGCGCTTCCTGTGCAAGAATGTCGTATCGAATGTGGTCTTGCGGCATCTGCGGGTTCTTTCCTGTCTGGGCCCGGATCAATGGGCCGCAATTCATTCCTGTGCGCGGTCTTTCGCCGCCGATTCATCCTGCTTTATTACCGGAAAGCCGGTGCCCATGAAAGCTGTGTTGCGGGATAATGCCCGAAAGCATTTATAATCGTCAGATTATGGCACATTTGAGGGTCGCCAGCCCGCAGATCCCGTGCGGTGAGGAGATTGACTGTCTACACGGCCTTCACGCAAGTCGGGAAAGTGGAGGTTTCTGTTGCCAGGTACCTCCGAACCCCGCCTAGAAGTGCGACCCTCTAGGGCTTAATGTGAAGTGTCACACCGCAATTAAGCAGCGAGACGAGCTTCCGCATAGTTGTCATTTGCAACTACAAGTTTAGCCCGATAACGGTGGTACAATACCGAACAAAAAGTCGCTCTTTACACCCTCGTCGAT
>Ga0209344_10000459_pt1 | contig 71677 bp, 68 predicted proteins | sample Cruoilmetagenom6_FD_187293 | JGI IMG/M metagenome (GOLD analysis project Ga0209344, IMG submission 187293) | Oil polluted marine microbial communities from Coal Oil Point, Santa Barbara, California, USA - Santa Barbara Oil Seep Sample 6 (SPAdes)... | ecosystem: Environmental > Aquatic > Marine... | reverse complement strand
TATATAACGCGACAGTAACTCACACATTTTTCTAGGAATCGGAACATACCTGTCCTTACTACCTTTGCCAGACTTAATATGAGTGAACCCTCTTTCCAAGTCTAAGTCGTTTAATTTTATATTCAAAGTTTCACCAATACGAAGCCCGCATGCATACAAAAAACTCAAAAGCGTTTTGTGCTTTAAGTTTGATAAAGAGTTTAAAATACTTTTTACTTCATCAATACTCAGTACTTCAGGTAGTTTCGATTGTTTTTTTGGACGCTCTAAATTGCTAGACAATAAAGGATCTAAACCATCGTATGTATAAAATAATTTTAAGGCGTTGATAGTCTGATTTTGATAGGTATATGAAAAACTATTGGCTATAATATAATTAGTATTGTAGTCTTCAAGATCAGTTTTCACTATTTCTTGTGCCGATTTTCCAGTATGGAAACTAAAAAACATAAGTAACATACTCTCATACGTTTTTATTGTACTATCACTATAACGTTTCTGAGCCATCCATTTTGTAAAAACCCCTATCCGTTCCAATACATTTTGACTAGGAGTTCCTACTATTTTTATTTTTGAAGGAGTATTTATGGGAATTGGGGATCTTTTTTCTTTTAAAGCACTATAATCCACGTAGTAATTTTTCGCACGTAAATAGTTGAATAAGGTATTTGTTATGTGTTTGGAAAAAGGGAGATAGTAATTTTTGAGTCTTTTATGCCACATTACACCAGCAAAATTTTTAATATATTTTTTTGTCTCAAAATCATATGGAAAATCAATGAGTAGCAATTCTTCTTCGCTATAAATGAGCTTTGATAAGGTAATTGTTTTTGTGTTCATAGGATCAATAGTAAAGTAATGAACTAAGTTAAAAAGGCTAATTAATTTAATCGTATCTTAATCGAATAAAGTTCGTATAACATTCATTTAATTCAGGAATTATGAGAATACATCACCAATGTTTGTATTGTAAAACTGAAATTGTTGGTAGAACAGATAAAAAGTACTGCAACTTGCATTGTAAAAGTGCCTACCAATACCAGCAGTCAAAAGAGCGGCCTGAACGATTTTATAATCGCGTAGACAACCAATTGAAACTGAATCGTAAAATCCTGAAAGAATATAATAAGGGGGGTAAAGTCACCGTGCGAGCAGAGGTGTTAAAGGAATTGGGGTTTAATCCAAAATTTTTTACTCATTATTGGAAAAATAAAAAGAAGGAGGTATACCTATTTGTGTATGAATTTGGATTTATAAAAAGAATGGATCACAATATAGAGAAGTATGTCCTTATCCAATGGCAAGAATATATGGCGTAGGTTGAGTTATTTAAACCGTATCGGCAAAGCGCCAAACTAAAGAGGAGCATAGCAATGATATTTTATGCTGCCTTTTAAGACCAAACAAGAGTATGTAGTTTATTCCGTTTCCGCGTCGTATTCTGCCCACTTTTTAGTTTTGTGGATGTCTTCACCAAAGTACTTCGCAATTTTTAAAAAGGGTTCTGGTTTTTGGTAGCCAGGAACAGGAGAAAGCATTTGCTGTTTTTCGTCTAAGAAAATTGTGGTGGGGTAACTCATTTTACCTTGCATTAAAGCAGCAGCAAACTCGTGGTAGCCGCGTCTGCCAGAAGCAATAAATTTAAAAGTTTTCCCTTTGTATACTAGGGGTTCCTTTTGTTCCCCATCTAATTTTACCATATAATAGTTTTTAGCCATATATGTGGCTACTTTAGGGTTCTGAAAGGTATCTGTATCCATTTTTTTACACCAGCCACACCAATCGGTGTAGACATCTATAAACATTTTTTTTGGGGCTTTATCTGTACTGGCCATTGCAATAGCTTCTTCCCAACTTAACCAGTTAAGTTCTTGAGCGTTTAAACTAAAACTCCAAAAGGTAATGCAAAAAAATAGAATATTTTTAATCATCATAAAATGTATAAGCTTTACATACCTATTACTAGTACGTATAGGTATGTAAAGCTAACGAAATATTGAGCATTTTATTTTGTCATAGCAACTTTCTTCTTGCTGTCAAACAACTCCTTAGCATCAACCTGATTTCGAATAAGGTCATCAAAAGTTTCACGCTCCCTAATTAATATTGCTTTTCCGTTGTGCCATAACACTTCTGGTGGTCTAAATCTTGAGTTGTAGTTGCTGGCCATTGTAAAGCAATAGGCACCTGCGTTGTGGAAACAAAGAATATCGCCTTCAGAGATTTCATTAATTCTGCGGTTGCTTGCAAAAGTATCTGTCTCACAGATATAACCAACTACAGAGTAATACCGTTCCCTACCTTTTGGGTTAGATATATTTACTATTGTATGAGAAGAACCATATAACATTGGTCTAATAAGATGATTAAAACCAGAATCTATACTGGCAAAAACTGTAGATGTTGTTTGTTTAACAACATTTACCTTAGCTAAAAAGAAACCAGATTCACTCACTAAAAATTTCCCAGGTTCAAAGGCTAATGTTAATTCTTTACCGTATTCTTTACAAAATGTATTGAATTTAGCACTTAATTTATTCCCTAATTCTTCAATATTGGTTTCTATATCTCCTTCCTTATACGGTACTTTAAAGCCGCTTCCAAAATCTATAAAATCTAAATTTTTAAAGTTTTTAGCGGTTTCAAATAAAATTTCAGAAGCATATAAGAAAACATCAATATCTAAAATATCACTACCCGTATGCATGTGGATACCATTGATATTCATTTTGGTAAGATTTACGATACGTAGTAAATGTGGAATTTGGTGTATGCTAATTCCAAATTTAGAATCGATATGACCCACGGAAATATTAGAGTTTCCACCCGCCATAACATGTGGGTTTATTCGTATACAAACAGGAATATTGGGATGTTTTCCGCCAAATTGTTCTAGGACCGATAAATTATCAATGTTGATGCGCACACCCAAAGCAGCAGCTTTTTCTATCTCTTCTAATGAAACCCCATTTGGAGTGTAAATAATGTCTTCGGGTTTAAAACCCGCTAGAAGACCTAATTCTACTTCCTGTATAGAAACAGTATCTAAACCGCTTCCCAAAGAATTCATTAAACGTAATATGGTTATATTGGATAATGCCTTAGCGGCATAGTTTAACTTTAATTTTTTAACTCCCTTAAATGCATTGGTTAATCTTTGATACTGGGAAATTATTTTTTCCGAATCATAAACATAAACGGGATCGCCGTATGTTTTTGCAATTTGTAATAAATCGGATGCTTGCATAGTTCTCTATTTTTATACAAAACTAATATTCTTATATCGTTTCAACAAAAATAACCGACCAAAAATATTTAAAAATAACAAATTGTTATATATAAAACAATTTATGTTAAAATTTAGTTTCCTATTCATTGAAACTGGCATTACAAAAATCAATATGTACTACAAATTGTAGTAAAGTGTTGGGTTTTGTAGTGCTATTTGAGGTACTATGTTATTTTATAGATAGAATTACTAGTTTTATGAACAGCTAATTTAAAATTAATTAGTGAAAATGACCTTGGTTTCTTATTTTTGTGCCAGAACAAAATATACCATTATATATGAACCTTCACGAATATCAAGGAAAAGAGATTTTAGCAAGCTTTGGAGTACGTATTCAACGCGGAATTGTTGCACATAATGCAAAAGAAGCTGTTGCTGCTGCAAAACAACTTACAGTAGAAACAGGAACGGGTTGGCACGTAATAAAAGCGCAAGTACACGCTGGTGGTAGAGGAAAAGGGGGAGGCGTAAAACTGGCCAAAAACTTGAGTGAAGTTGAAGAAATAGCAGGTTCAATTATTGGAATGAACCTAATTACACCGCAAACTTCAGCAGCTGGTAAAAAAGTACATCAAGTTTTAGTTGCAGAGGATGTGTATTACCCTGGTGAAAGTGAAACTTCAGAATTCTATATGTCTGTTTTGTTAAACAGAGGAACAGGAAGAAATATGATTATGTATTCTACGGAAGGTGGGATGGATATAGAAGAGGTGGCGGAAAAAACACCACATCTTATTTATACAGAAGAAATAGACCCTGGAACTGGTTTGTTAGGGTTTCAAGCACGTAAGATTGCATTTAACTTAGGCTTGTCTGGCACTGCTTTTAAAGAAATGACAAAGTTTGTTGCTTGTTTGTATAAAGCGTATGTAGAGAGCGATTCTAGTATGTTTGAAATTAACCCAGTGTTAAAAACATCAGACAATAAAATTATGGCTGTAGATGCTAAAGTATCTATAGATGATAATGCTTTATACAGAAGAAAGCAATATGCAGAAATGCGCGATTTGCGTGAAGAAAATCCAATTGAAGTAGAAGCAGGAGCATTAGGGTTAAACTATGTAGATTTAGATGGAAACGTTGGCTGTATGGTAAACGGTGCCGGTCTTGCAATGGCGACGATGGATTTAATTAAGCAAGCAGGTGGTGAGCCAGCTAACTTTTTAGATGTTGGTGGTACTGCAGATGCAGCACGTGTAGAAGCTGCTTTTAAAATTATTTTAAAAGACCCAGAAGTAAAGGCTATTTTAATTAATATTTTTGGGGGTATTGTACGTTGTGACCGTGTTGCACAAGGGGTTATAGATGCCTATAAGAATATGGGAACCATAAATGTGCCAATTATAGTGCGTTTGCAAGGTACCAATGCAGATATTGCTAAGGAATTAATAGATAATTCAGGATTGGATGTACAATCAGCAGTGCAGTTTCAAGAAGCTGCTGATAAAGTAAAACAAGTTTTGGCATAAGCACAAACAACAAGACATAAAAAAAGGGACTGCAATTCATTGCAGTCCTTTTTTTTATGTCTATACCTAGTTACTTCTTTTTGTTCTTGTACTTTACATAACTAAGATCTGGTGTTTTTCCTTTTGGTTTGGATCTGTCTTTGTACGGCGGTTTTGGTTTGTTAGCCGTGTATATGTTCTTCTTAGGAGCAGTCTTTGCTAAGGCTTCGGCAGGTGTTTTAGGATTTTCTTTTGTCCCTCTTAAATGAATGACTAAGCCATTTAAAAAGTTGCGCAGCACTTGGTCACCGCATTCCATATATTTGGGGTGGTCTTCCTTTCTAAAAAAAGCACCCAATTCACTCGTAGAGATCTTAAAATCTACCAATTTTAAAATTTCCACAATATCATCATCACGTAGCATTAAAGCTACCCTCAATTTTTTTATAATATCATTGTTGGTCATTATCTTGTAATTTGATGCAAAGTTACTATAAATATACCATTGACACATAAATATGGAACAGTTATACAGTTTAAAAAAAATAGACCTAAGCTCGTTTTAAAATGATTTATATTGCATTTCATTTGATTCGATATGCAAGAACAAACGGTTTATTTAAAGAAGTTAAGTCTTTTGTTGGATTTTATTGATTTTGCCAAAGTAGATGGGATTGTAGAATGTGAATACGACTTTTTGCAAAATATAGCAGAGGGTTTGGGTATGGCTACTGTTATTTTTAGGTCACTTTTTAATGTAGAAATTGAAAGAGTAAAGCCTAGAACACAAGTGGAGTGTATTCAGCATTTTTATAAGCTTGTTAAATTAATGAATGTTGATCATAAGCAATCCATATTTGAGCTTAATACATTGCATGAAATTGGAGTATCTATGGGACTTTCTCCTCAAGCAATACAAGAAGTACTATCCGTAATGCATAACTACCCCAATGAAGAGGTGCCTTTTTCTGTGGTAGAAAATGCATTTAAAGCTCAGTGTAACTAATACACACTTCCCTCTTTTATAGTTTAGTGCAACCCTAAGGTCATCGGCTCTGCCTAGTTACGCTCTTTTGGTTGGTGAAATCACTAAAAAGCGTCATTTTGGCATTATAATTAACAATGAACACGACATTATGGCGCGCTTATTTGGTTGGTATAGCATTTGAATGTAGGTATACCAAAGAATAAAAGTTTAATTATAATAATAAAGTTATGAGTATAGTAAAAAAAAATAATGCAGTTTTTCCATCTTTATTAAATGAAATTTTTAATGCAGATTGGTATGGAGGTTTAGAATCTGAGCGGGTTTCATACCCCCCAGTAAACATTAAAGAGACTGAAAAAGATTTCTCTTTAGAAATGTTAGTTCCAGGTAGAATAAAAGACCAGTTCAATATAGAGATTGATAAAAACATATTAGCAGTCTCAGTAGTGGATGAAAATTTAAATACGGAAGAGCAAAGCAAATATTCAGTACGAGAATTTAAGGTAAAAAGTTTTAAAAGAACATTTAGTATACCAGATACTGTTAGTATAGACGCTATTCGTGTTTTGTATGAAAACGGAATTTTAAGGTTCACACTTCCAAAAAAAGAAGAAGCATTGCCAAAGCCAAAAAGAGTGTTGGAAATTGCTTAAAACGAATGTAAAATATTGTTTTATGCTTAGGCGTAAAATGATGGTTGGTTAAGTTAGTTGGTTTGTAAAGTGCCCAGGGAGTTTTAACTCGCTGGGCATTTTTTATTTCTCTTGCAATCGTTTTATTTCGTCTCTTAATTTTGCTGCTTGTATAAAATCCAATGCTTTAGCAGCTTTCTCCATAGCTTTTCTTTTTTCACGAATCATTTTTTCTTTTTGATCAAGGGTCAAATAATTTAAATCGGGCTCAGCTGCACGTACTTCTTCTTTTTCAAAATGATAGGTAGAGACCGAGTTTTTAGATAATACGCTATCTAAACCTTTATTAAGTGCCTTGGGTGTAATATTGTGCTTGGTATTGTAGGCTATTTGACGTTCTCTTCTATAATTGGTTTCGTCCATTGTTTTTTGCATGCTTGCTGTAATTTTATCCGCATACATAATGGCTCTACCATTCAAGTTTCTAGCAGCTCTACCTACCGTCTGAGTCAACGAGCGGGCACTTCTTAAAAATCCTTCTTTATCAGCATCCAAAATAGCCACCAAAGATACTTCTGGTAAATCAAGGCCTTCCCGCAAAAGGTTCACGCCAATGAGCACATCAAAAATTCCCTTTCTAAGGTCTTGCATAATTTCCACACGCTCTAGGGTATCAACATCACTATGGATATACCGACAGCGAATACTGATACGGTCTAAGTACTTGGCCAATTCCTCTGCCATACGTTTCGTTAGTGTCGTTACCAAAACACGTTCATCTTTTTCTATGCGTAAGTGCATTTCTTCCACCAAATCATCTATTTGGTTTAAGCTTGGGCGCACCTCAATAATTGGATCTAGCAATCCTGTGGGTCTTATCACTTGCTCTACAAACACACCACCACTTAATTGTAGTTCATAATCTGCGGGCGTAGCACTCACGTGTATGACTTGGTTTTGTATGACTTCAAACTCCTCAAACTTTAGTGGTCTGTTGTCCATTGCAGCTGGCAATCTAAAACCGTATTCCACTAGGTTCTCCTTTCTGCTTCTATCACCGCCGTACATGGCGTGTACCTGTGGTATGGTAACATGACTTTCATCAATGACCATTAAGTAGTCATCCGGAAAATAGTCCAATAGACAAAAAGGGCGTGTTCCAGGTTCCCTACCATCTAAATACCTAGAATAGTTTTCAATACCAGAGCAATAGCCCAATTCACGAATCATTTCCAAATCAAAACTAGTCCGTTCTTCCAAGCGTTTGGCTTCTAAATGTTTTCCTATTTCTTTAAAATAATCTACCTGTTTCACCATATCCGCTTGTATGGCATAAATAGCATTTTGTAAGATGTCTGGTGAGGTTACAAACATATTGGCAGGATAGATGTTGAGCGTTTCATATTTTTCTAAAACCTTATTGTGTAAGGGGTCAAAAGCTTCAATTTCTTCAATTTCATCCCCAAAAAAGTGAATTCTAAAAGCGTGGTCTGCATAGCTCGGAAAAACATCTACAACATCTCCTTTTACCCTAAAATTTCCATTTCTAAAATCGGCTGTAGTTCTAGAGTATAGACTCTGTACCAGTTGATGTAATAATTTAGTACGAGAAATTATTTGATCCTTATTAATGGTGATCACATTTTTTTGAAATTCTACAGGGTTACCAATACCATACAAACAAGAAACAGAAGCCACAACCAAAACATCTCTTCTGCCAGAGAGCAGGGAAGAGGTGGCGCTTAAACGTAATTTTTCAATGTCTTCATTAATGGATAAATCTTTTTCTATAAACGTTCCCGTGGTTGGTATATAGGCCTCTGGTTGGTAATAGTCATAATACGAAACAAAGTACTCCACCGCATTCTCAGGGAAAAACTGCTTAAACTCAGAGTATAATTGAGCCGCCAACGTTTTATTGTGTGCCAATACTAGCGTTGGTTTTTGTAGTTGCTCCACCACATTGGCAACGGTAAAGGTCTTTCCTGAACCCGTAACACCCAAAAGGGTTTGGTGCTTATCACCTTCGTTAATTCCTTTGATCAATTCTGTAATGGCCTGCGGTTGGTCTCCCGTAGGTTTAAAATCGGATACCACTTTAAATTTCATGGTTTAAAAGTACTAAATACCATAGAAAAAGCAACCAAATAAAATGGGTATTTTGGGCGCTCGAGCGGGCTTTACACTGTACTCCGTTTTGCCAAATGGCAAATACGTGGTGCCGCTGCAATCCCTAGCGCAAGACTATCGTTTTAGAGAAAAATGACCGTTAAAATCCCTGCCATCTTCTAATTTTGCCCGAAACCAATAATCAGACTCTGGAACAGGTTTGCCATTATGCGTACCATCCCATCCAGCAGAAGTAGGTGTAATTTTTGTGATTAAAACACCGTATCTGTCAAAAATAAAGATATCGCTATTGGGCTGAAACTGTTCGTTTAAACCACTAATTTGCCAGGTCTCATTGGCAGCATCACCATTTGGGGTAAACATTTTAGGGTAACCAATAATAGAAATTTTATAGGGTGGTGTAGTGCCACATCCCTTTGTGTCTCTAACGTACACATCTAAAAAGCCTATGGGAAGACCCGTAAAGACATTACTATCTTGGTAAGGCCCTGTACTGTTATTTATAGCATATTCATAATCACCATCGCCAGATACAACTACTGTTATGGTGTTATTTTTACGGATATCCTTGATTTCTACGTTAGAAATAATAGCAATATTAGAGGGGGTAACCTTAAAATTTTTGCTGCTGGTACACCTTTGCTGGCCAGCATTATAGCTGTATCCTAATTCTAACCTATAATTTCCTATTTCAGTTAGAGTTGTGTTGCGTGTGTTAGAAACCAAGGTTTCTGCACCGTTTGCTTCTGTTTTGTACCATTGGTAGGTATCAAACCCATTTTCTGCCGTGAGTTCTAAAATAGGATTATCGGTACATAAATAATATTCATCTTCAAGAATTACAACGGGGATAGGTTGTACATTTAAGCTAATTTCTTCTACCCCTTGGCATTGATTAAAAATTTCTAAGCGTACATATAATGTTGTGGTTTCAGAACTATAATTAGCGCCAGATACCGCGTTCATTTCTAATGCAGCATCATCTTTAGAGGTATAAAAAGTGACATCAAACCCTGAAAAATCTGTTGTAATAATAGCATCCAAATCAAAATACCCAATTTCTTTAGCATCATAAGGATCGCTGTCGCAAGCGTAATAAGGAGGATTTGTAGGCAGACTTATACTTGCTGTTGTAGGGTTTACTTCCAGATAAAGCGTTCCATAAGAAGAACAACCAAGTGTATTTGTAACACTGGTATATAGGGTTTGGTTCGTGGTAGTTGTATTGATAAATCCTATAGGGTTGGCAATAGGATTGTTGGCATCCCTGTCGGCTTCAGTTTCATAAAAAGCAACACTATTACCAGCTACACCATTAGAAATATCAAAACTGGCTTGTTCTAAATTAAAGCTGGTACGCCCATCTGTTGATGCCGTTGCACTATCAGCATCTAAATCACACTGCGTTAATGTCGGGTTGTTTACAACAGGTATTGCATTAATACGTAGTTGGGCTTCTCCAATAATAGAACATTCAGATGGGTCAGCAGGAATAATTTCTAAAGTGTATTTTCCTTCATCTGTTAAAGCTGCTTGCGGTACTTTTAGTGTATGGCCATTTGGATTAGGAATTGGGCTACCATTGTGTGTCCAATTATAGGTTGCTCCTGGTACCTCGTCTGCTTCTAGAACAAAAGGGCTTGCTTCACAAACCGTTAAACTAGTACTTGTGGTGCCATCTGTATTTTTTACCAAACCCGTTTTAGCAAAGAAAGATTGAATAAAAGGGGGCAATCCCTGGGTTGCATATTTTCCTTGCAAATAAACGGCATTGTGTTGGTAACCAGCGGCAGCTCCTATTTGGTTGGGGTCGTTTATAACACCCAGATACTGAGAACCTTCATCATAAGAAACTGCTAACGACCTATATATTTTACCATTTTCGGCTAATTGAAGTGCTCCTCTGTAAATATTTCGCTCATCCAATACCACTTGCGAAGCGGAAATGTCTCCTGCAGTAAGATTAAATTGAAGTAGGTTTGATGACTCAGTCTCAAGTCCTTGCGCAGCGTTATATGCAACCACATAGAGTAATTTGTTGTTGGGAGAAAATTCTACCCCATAAGGATCTTTGTTGCTAGCGCGTATGGCAATTCGCTGTTGATTCGTTAGTACCCCAGTGCTTGCATTAAAATCATACAGATAAAGGCCATCATTTACATTTGCAGCAGCCATTTTTGTTCCATCTGCAGAAAGTTTTAAATACCCTCTATTATCAGAGATTGCAATGCTATCAAAAGTGTTTATTACTGGTTCAACTACAACGCCTGTGTCATTTACTTCAAAAGCAAAAAACGTATCAAAAATTTCATCGTTACCACTTTCAGAACCATAAGCAATCACCCAAACCGACTTTTCAAAGCAATCTTTGAGTACTGCTGTTATTTTTTCAGAGCAATTAGAGAGTAGGTTTTTATTTTTTTGAGTAATAGCACCAGCGCCCGCATTGAGCGATAGATCAACAGTAGAATAGTTTAGCCCATAATCTTTGTCAGTTCCGCCTACAGAAGTATCTACGGTGAAAATATAGAAAATATTGGTGTTCTTTTGATTGGGAACAATAAGTGCAGATTGTGAACTAGATGGATCACCATACAATCCTGTGCCGTTTTGCATAATGCTATGTGTACTTGTATATACCGTTATTCCGTCTGTATAAAACAATAAATTGCCATCACTATCAGAAATGGTAGCGCAACCTTCTTTGGTGTTCAGTTGTCCGTCTGTAACAGCCGTAACACTGCCGTTGCCATTAAAGCTAAGACCCGCACCCTCTCCAAAATACCAGTTTGATGCTTCGCTCTGACCAAAAGAAAATAGTGGCAATAGAATTGCCAAAACAATTAACTTGATGTAAAACTTCATATTAGCGTTCTCTAAAACGCTTCAATATAGTTATAAATCTCGTTTTTTTAGTAAAGCATACGATAAATAGATGAAAATACCAGTCCAACATAAGACAATTAATAGTTGAGACGCATGAATGCTATAATCTCTAGAAATGTCTTCACCCACTTGTTGCGCAGCAGTTTTTATAACGCTTAACCTACTCGCGGGCTCAGGAATGGTATTCCACATAGAGCCAAACGGAAAAAAACGAGAAACAGAATCCGCAAATTCTTTAGAAAATTTAGAGCTTAAATAGATATAGGGTATTATTTCAGCTCCAATAAACCAGATGAATAAGAAGCCTAATGCAAAAGCAGATCGCTTTACCAGTATTCCAACAAAAAAACAGAAAGAGAAAAACCCTAAAAGCTTTACAAAATAGGCGACTAAATACTCTAGGTCAGAGAAGATAATAGATACTTCAGTATAATCAGAATAGAGCAGTCCTAAAAGTAGGGAAATAGTAAAAATAAATACGGTAGAGACCACTGCAAATACACCGATAGTTAAAAATTTAGACAGAATAAACTCCTTTTTTGAAAGGCCATCTATTAAATTTTGTTTTATAGTCTTATTACTGTATTCATTAGCAATCATAGATACAATTACGATAGCTAAAAACAGCTTTAAAAAAGCAGCAACAAAGGTGTTAAAATGCCAGATGTAGGGAAAATTAAAAATTCCAATATCTGCTATATGGAATTTAAGTGGACCAAAATCTACTTTAATCATAGATATTCCGGCAATGAGTATCATTAATATAAAATAGGATAGTACGAGTACTTTACTAGCTCTATTGTTCCATAATTTAATAAATTCTATCTGTAGTAAGCGTAGCATAATTTTTGTGTTTTTTGGTTGGTGATTAGTTAGATTGGTTCTTGGTAAGCTCAAGGAATTGTTCTTCCAAACTTTCTTTTCGTTTCACCAAATGCGATAGAATAATACCGTTGTTAAATAGCTCTTTGTTTAATTCTTTTGCACTAATTTCTTTATTTGGAAAACCAGTTACTACGCCGTTTTCTTCTTTAAAAGAGTCAAAATCATCATTGTTTTCTAAGAATTTCTTAAGGATAGTAACTTCATCAGTTTTTAGCTCAAAAAAGCCATGACTGGCCAGCATATCATCAACACGACCCGCATATAATTTTTCACCTTTCCGTAAGATAACAACATGGCTACATACCTTTTCAACTTCATCTAAAAGATGTGATGCCAATAAGATTGTAGTGCCTTGCGCCGCAATTTTCTTTATAATTTCTCGTATTTGATGAATTCCCTGTGGATCTAATCCATTGGTGGGTTCATCTAAGATTAAAATGTCAGGATCATTCAATAGGGCAGAGGCAATGGCTAACCGTTGCTTCATTCCAAGAGAATAGGTTTTAAACTTGCTATTTTTTCGATCTAGAAGTCCTACTAGTTCTAATTTTTCTTCTATTTTTTCTAGACTGACTTCTTTTATTTTACAGACCAATTTAAGGTTTTGCACAGCGGTCATGTACGGGTAAAAATTTGGACGCTCAATAATCGCACCTACTTTTTTTAAGGCTTGGTGCGTGTTGACATTTCCATCAAACCAACTAAAATCTCCATTGGTTTTGTTTACTACATTTAAGACAATACCTAAGGTAGTAGATTTACCGCTACCGTTGGGACCTAAAATACCATACACATTGCCTTTTTCTATGGTGAAAGAGAGGTTCTTTACTGCAGTTAAATAGCCAAATTTTTTGGTGAGATTTTTTACGGTCAGAATAGTTTCCAAATGTTGGTGGTTTTAGGATTGTTATGGTCATAAGACGACTTGCTATGGTTTTTGTTACAAAAAAAGAAGAAGAATATAAAATAACCAAAGGCTTATCTTTTGCAAGTCCCTAGAAGCGACACAAGAGTTTTGGAGAAAATTACCAAAAATTGTACTTTTAAATACCAAAGTTAGAAAAAAATTTTGGGTACAGTAGTAACGTATAAAACGGAGTTCTTAAAGGTAGAAAGGCTATTTTGGGTACATTGGAAATATATGCCGATGAGATGTTTTTAGAGAATTCAATAGTTTATTCATAGTTTAGGGTACTAGGCATACATTTTGCAGTAAAATAGAATATTAGACTTTGAGAAAAATAGACCTGTAGTCAGGGAATCGTAATATGTTGATTTTGGGACTTATAGTGTAAATTTGTAGTATAATACGAACTAAAAAGGAGAAAAGATATGTTGACTTGGAAGGAAGTAATGAAATTTGCGAATAAAGGAAATCTTGTGCCAGATAGGCGCGTAGAAAAAACGGAAGAAGAATGGCGCGCCTTGTTAACACCAGAGCAATTTAGAATTACACGTAAAGCGGGAACAGAAGCTGCACATTCAGGTGCCTTATGTACGAAATATGATGCTGGAAAATACAATTGTGTGTGTTGTGGTACTCCGTTATTTGATTCTACAATTAAGTATAGCTCAGGAACTGGTTGGCCTAGTTTTTCGCAGCCAATCAAAGAAAACGCCATTAAATATATAAAAGACAGTACGTTTGGAATGGTGCGTGTAGAAGTGCAATGCAATACCTGTGATGCGCATCAGGGACATGTGTTTCCTGATGGTCCAGAACCAAGTGGATTGCGCTATTGTGTGAACTCAGAGGCTATGGTGCTTCAAACTGAAGAAAGCGAGGTTTAGGTGAAAAAGGCAAACTAACAATGCCTTTTATACAGTCTTTATGAAAACCGTAAGCTAAATTTTCTGACGATAGCCATTGGAAAAATGAAATTGCGTAATCGGGATACGAAAGAGATAGAAAAATGGTAAATAAATTAAAACTTAGTAGATTGGAAATAATACACGACAAAGAAAACAAGCGTTTCATAATGGATGTGAACGGTGAAATTGCAAAAGTAACCTATACGTTAAAAGATAGTAAAATGTACTTAAATTATTCTGAAGTACCTTATAGTTTAAGAGGGCAGGGTATAGGGAAAGTATTGGTAGAAAAAACCTTTGAAAAGCTTACGGAAGAAGGCTATACCGCCGTTGCTGTTTGCAGTTACATTAAAGCTGTAAAAAACAGAAGCGAGCATTGGAAAAACAACATTGAATAATGTTTTGCATTCTTTTTTTAGAGAATGGGGAAAGCTTTGGCTAGGGTAGTACGACTACTTAAAAAGGGATTAAAAACACAACCATACTAAGTTGGACGTGTATACACCTAAGAAGGGTGGTTTTTCCACACATAAAAAATATCAATTTGGATTTAAAACTAAACATACAAGATCATTTTAATAAAGAGTTGCCTGCCGATGCTATCACAGAGAATAGCAGACGACAAGTTACCAAGGCGTGTTATTCTTTTGTAACGCCAAAAAAGACAGCAAAACCAGTATTACTACATGTGTCTTCTGAGATGTTAAATGCATTAGGATTGACAGCCGAAGATGGAGCAAGTACTGATTTTTTAAACGTATTTACTGGAAACAAACTGTTGCCAAATACAAAGCCGTACGCTATGTGCTATGGCGGACATCAATTTGGCAATTGGGCAGGACAATTGGGAGACGGGCGCGCCATTAATTTATGCGAAGTAACACACAATAACAAAAATTGGGCACTTCAACTTAAAGGAGCAGGAGAAACGCCTTATTCTAGAACTGCTGACGGATTGGCAGTACTGCGTTCCTCCATTCGTGAATATTTGTGCAGCGAAGCAATGTACCATCTAGGAGTGCCAACTACACGTGCGCTTTCATTATCCTTAAGTGGCGATCAAGTTTTAAGAGATGTACTGTATGATGGTCATCCAGATTATGAAAAAGGTGCCATTGTGTGCAGAATGTCACCTTCTTTTATCCGCTTTGGTAATTTTGAAATAGTTGCAGCAAGAGGTGATACAAAAACCTTAAAAAAGTTGGTGGATTATACCATTAAACATCATTTTTCACATTTGGGCAACCCTTCTAAAGAAACCTATATCCAATTTCTAAAAGAAGTAGCAGATAAAAGTTTGGAAATGGTAATACATTGGCAGCGTGTAGGTTTTGTGCATGGTGTAATGAATACCGATAATATGTCTATTCTGGGGGTAACTATAGACTATGGCCCCTATGGTTGGTTAGAAGGGTATGATCACAATTGGACGCCAAACACTACAGACCGTTCACACAGCAGGTATCGCTACGGGACACAACCTAAAATTGTATTGTGGAACCTGTTGCAGTTGGCAAATGCCTTATACCCATTAGTTGAAGAAGCAGCACCACTTGAAGCGGTATTGCACACCTATAGCAATGCTGTTGAGGTGGCCTATTTGGAGATGATGCGTGGTAAATTAGGATTGGAAAACAAGTCAGAAAAACATCCTATAATTGTTACAGAATTAGAACGATTGTTACAAGAGTCGGAAACAGATATGACTATTTTCTTTAGAAACTTAGCCAAGCTACCTAAAAATAAACCTTCAGATTGGTTACAGGTAGTTGGTGATGCCTTTTATGCGCCTTTAGAAATTACAGATGAACTGAAGTCAGATTGGAATGCTTGGTTTACGGACTATGCAGAAACCTTGTTAAAAGAACCATTAACTGATGAGGAGCGTAAGGAAAAAATGAATCTCGTAAACCCAAAATATGTGTTGCGTAATTATATGGCTCAATTGGCTATAGATGATGCAGATACAGGTGATTATACGTTAATTGATGAATTGTATCACCTCCTAAAAAAACCGTATAAGGAGCAACCAACATACGAAAAATGGTTTGCAAAACGTCCAGAGTGGGCGCGACACAAAGTAGGGTGCTCCATGCTATCCTGCAGTTCGTAACTAATTTCATGATATGATGTGTTGCACTATGAAATAAATAGGTCTTAACGATACCTATGGGATAATAGTGAAGTGTAAAGCCGATTTTTTGTCCGTGATTATAGTTGGTAATCTGTAAGTTTGTTCCAGCAACTTAGACCAAATACAAATATTTTAAAATTTAATAAAATGAATAATTTCAAGAAAGTATATATCGCAGGGGGCTGTTTTTGGGGAATGGAAGAGCTGTTTCGGGTTCGTCCAGGAATTAAAGATACCGAAGTAGGATACCTTGGTGGAGAAAATGACAATCCAACCTATAGCAACCATCCGGGACATGCTGAGGGTATTGAATTAACTTATGATCCCAACGAAACTAATTTTAGAGAAATTCTAGATTATTTCTATAGAATTCACAATCCAACAACACTAGACCAACAAGGGAATGACAGAGGTTCCAGTTACAGATCTGCAATATTTTTTCAAAATGAGGAGGAAAAAGCGATTGCAGAAGCCATTATAAAAATAGTAGATGACTCCAATAGATGGGAGGGGAAAACAGTAACCACACTAGAGCCTTATACAACCTTTTGGGCAGCAGAACCGGAACATCAAGATTATTTGCTTAGAAAACCAGATGGCTACACTTGTCATTTTGAAAGATTCGATACATTTTTAAGTAAAACGACTTCTTAAGCGAACATAAGGTAAAACACCATATTTTTTTAAATGGAAGTAAAAAGCAAAATAGGATTTGGAGGGGGATGTCATTGGTGTACCGAAGCCGTTTTTCAAATATTGAAAGGTGTTCACACGGTAGAGCAAGGATGGATCGCATCAGAAGGAGAGGCATATGCATTTTCGGAAGCAGTTATTGTTACCTATGATGCTGCGGTAATTCCATTAGAAATTTTAATAGAAGTGCAGCTACATACACATAATAGTACAGCGACCCATAGTATGCGTAAAAAATACCGTTCTGCCGTATATTACTTCACGATGGAAGATGTAGAACAAATAAAACAAGCGATAACAAGCTTGCAGTTAACATTTGAGGAGGAACTAATTACACAGGTTTTACCGTTTAAAAGCTTTAAAGCATCGCAAGAAGCCATTCAAAATTACTATAAAAAAGATCCACAAAAACCATTCTGTGAAAAGTACATCCATCCAAAACTTAAACATATCCTGCAAAAATTTTCTAACTTCACTAAAAAAGAAGAAATAAAATATTTAATGGAAAGGGAGCTATGCAAACAAAACTGAAAATAAAAAATAGAACGGGGAATGAACTTCACGGACATTTAGAAGTACCTGCCAATCAAAAGCCATCACAATATGCCATATTTGCACATTGTTTTACGTGTAATAGTACTTTACATGCGGTAAAAAACATTAGTAGGGCATTGACCAAACACGGTTTTGGAGTCTTGCGGTTTGATTTTACAGGCTTGGGGAGAAGTGAAGGAGACTTTTCTGAAAGTCATTTTTCAGCAAATATTAGTGACTTGTTAGATGTGAGTAAGTACCTTGAAGAGCACTATAATGCACCAGGACTATTAATTGGACATTCACTAGGTGGTGCTGCAGCCATTGTAGCAGCATCAAAACTAGATAATATAAAGGCTGTTGCTACTATTGGAGCACCAGCTACTTCAAATCACGTTACACATTTGTTTTCTCATAGTGTTGAGGAAGTTCAAGAAAAAGGAGAAGTTGAGGTGCATATAGGTGGTCGCCCTTTTACTATAAATCAGGAATTTGTGGCCGATTTTAGTAAAACTGATTTGCCTGAAATAACTAAAAATTTGCGGAAGCCTTTACTTATTATGCATGCTCCATTTGACCAAGTTGTAGGTATTGAAAATGCACATGAATTATATACGGGTGCACATCATCCAAAAAGTTTTGTAAGCCTAGATCAAGCCGATCATTTACTAAGTAATAACCTAGATAGTGCATATGCAGGTACTATGATTGGTACGTGGGCACAACGCTATTTCCCTACACAAGATAACGAAATGTTGCAACCTGAAGGCGAACAATTGGTGGCACACCTAGATCTAATTGGAAACAACTTTACCACGCAAATCCAAACTAAAAAGCATAGTTTCATTGCAGACGAACCTAATAGTGTTGGTGGTGATGATTTTGGGCCATCGCCTTACGAGTATCTTAACGCAGCAATAGCAAGTTGTACGGTGATGACCTTGAAATTGTATGCAGAACGTAAGAAATGGGACTTACAAGAAGTCTATGTTTATATTTCTCACGCTAGAAAACATAGTGACGAACTTCTATTGGATGTTGAAGAACCAGGCTACCTTGACCATATTTCAAAAAAAATAAAGTGTATTGGGAACCTTGACGAGGTACAAAAAAAACGTTTGAAAGAAATAGCTTCAAAATGTCCTGTGCATAAAACAGTTGCAGGGGAAGTGATTTTTGAAACTGAAATTCTAAACTCATAAAACATTGAGAAGACAACTTTACCAGCACTTTAAAGAAGTAAGACTGCAAACGGAACAACTGTGTAGCCCCTTAGAGATTGAAGATTATTCAGTACAGCCTATTGCAGATGTTTCTCCTCCAAAATGGCATTTAGCACACAGTACTTGGTTTTTTGAAGCTTTTATTCTCAGTAAATATAAAGTAGGATATAAGGTTTTTAATGACAACTTCGCTTTTCTCTTTAATAGCTATTACAACAATGCAGGCAAACGTGTGTTACGTCCAAATAGAGGGTTAATGACAAGACCTACAGTGCAAGAAGTGTATGAGTATAGGGCTTTTGTCACGGAACAGATTTTAGCTTTGTTAGAGGTAAACGATTCATCAGAAGTACTGGAATTAATAGAAATTGGCATTAATCATGAGCAACAACATCAAGAATTATTGGGGTATGATATCAAATATATATTGGGACATCAACCTACGTTTCCTTCTTTTACAACAACAGTACACCTTGTTAAAGAAACACAAACAGTGACTTTTAAGACTGTTGACGAGGGTTTGTATGAAATTGGACATAAAGATACCAGCTTTTGTTTTGATAACGAATTGGGCGTACATAAAGTTTTTCTTAACGCGTTCCATATTTCAAATGTATTGGTCACAAATGCAGAATATATTGCATTTATAGATGATGGTGGCTATTCCAATTTTAACCTATGGCATGCAGAAGGTTGGGATTTTATAAAACAACAAAATATTGAGAGTCCTATGTATTGGTATAAAGTAGATGGCCAATGGCATTATTATAATTATAAAGGGTTACAAGCTGTAGATTTAGAATTGCCTGTTATGCACCTTAGTTATTACGAAGCCTTTGCATTTGCCGAATGGAAAGGCATGCGTTTACCTACAGAATTTGAGTGGGAAATAGCATCTAAAAACCTAGATTGGGGGCAGTTGTGGGAGTGGACAGCAAGTGCCTATCAACCTTATCCTAATTTTAAAAAAGCAGATGGGGCACTAGGGGAGTACAACGGTAAATTTATGGTGAGTCAACAAGTATTGCGAGGTGCTTCTGTGGCAACACCCAAAAAGCATAGTAGAAATACCTATAGAAACTTTTTTCACCCAAGTTTGCGTTGGATGTTTTCAGGAATTAGACTAGTAAAATAATATGGATCAACAATTTGCCAAAGATATCGTAGAAGGGCTTTCTGCAGCTAAAAAACGGTTATCATCAAAGTATTTTTACGATGCTGTTGGGAGTAAAATCTTTCAGGAGATTATGAATATGCCAGAATATTATTTAACAGATAGTGAATTTGAGATACTTTCCCTTCAGGGAAAGCAAATTATTGAAGCTGTTCATTTTAAACAGCCTTTTAATATTATAGAATTAGGAGCAGGCGATGGGTTTAAAACCTTTAAATTGCTAGAATATCTTGTAAAAACCAAAATAGATTTTCATTACGTACCTATAGATATTTCACAAGGTGCAATGGATAGTTTGCTAGAAAAATTGCACCAAAAGCTTCCAAAATTATCCATTCACCCACGGGTAGGAGATTATTTTAAAATTTTAAATAATGAGAATATAAATACAGATATACCAAGTTTGCTACTGTTTTTAGGCAGTAATATTGGTAATTATAGTAATTTGGATGCGGTACGGTTATTACAGCTTTTTGGTGCTGGTATGAAAAAAAATGATAAGCTATTGTTGGGGGTTGATTTAATGAAGAACCCTAGAACCATACAATATGCCTATGATGACCTTCACGGTATAACCAAGCGTTTTAATATAAATTTGTTGCTCCGCATTAACCGCGAATTAGAGGGGGATTTTAAAGTGGACGACTTTGATTTTTATTGTCATTACAGTCCTATAACTGGTGAAGTTAGAAGTTATTTGATTAGTTTGCGCAAACAAACCGTTTGTCTAAAAAAAGTAAGTAAAAGCTTTAATTTTGATTATAATGAGCTTATATGGACGGAACTTTCAAAAAAATATGCTTTAGAAGATATTGAAAGCTTGGCAGAAAATAGTGGTTTTAAAGTTGAAAAGCATTTTTTAGATTGCAAACACTATTTTACAGATACCTTATTAATTAAATAGATTATGAATTTAATTCAGAATATGAAAGAGTATTTTAAAGAGAAAGATACGAACGAAAAAACTGGAGATACCCCAGAAGGTGTTTGTCCAAATTGTTGGGGGGCTTCTAAATATGACGGTGAATAGTATACGTTTATGAAAGGGCAAATAAATAAATCAAACGAAGGTACGTATACAAGCTTTGTGGTAGAGATTGCCTGTAAACTAGATAAGATAACCATTAAAGAAGATTCTTTTGTTTGTGAAACCTGTAAGGTAGATTATAAACCCAAATAGTAGTTTTTATGATAAAGTACAACTATTGTATGGCGTTATAATTAAAGGAAGTTTGTGTAAATTTTGATGTAATGCTACATTGGACACAACTTTTTGATTGAAGAAATTACTTTTTATTTAAAGCGAAATGGAAGAAGATAAATTAATGTCTAAAAAGAAGCCTGCTTATCCTGTAAGTAGTCATTTAGACGCCTATTTAAAACATTACAATAGAAAAACAGAAATCCCTATTTTTTATGATGATTTACTGCGATTTTCAGGATCCGTAGTAGTGTATGATGCCAATGAAGAGGACACATTGTGGGTACGGGTGTATTATTCTGAGTTTGAAAGAGAAGAAATAGATGTAAGCTTAAAAAAAGTGTATTCTTTACTACATTCAGATGGTAGTGATTATATCAATCAATATTTAAATATAGATGCGGTTGATTTTTGTACGTTCGGAAATTCTAAACCATTTAGAATAAAAGTACGTAATATCCTTAATGATAACTTTACCTATTTTTATATTAAAAAAACAGATGCTTCTAGAATTTATGGATTGGAACTTGAACATATGTTATCGCCATACAACCTCAATTTCTTAGTGTATAAGGACACTTTAATTGAAGAACATATAGCAGGGATACCCGGAGACGTTTTTATAAAAGAGATGTTGCCAAAATGTTCGGAGCGGGAAAAATCACAATTGGCAAAGGAATTTGTAAAGTTTAATGAGCGTTGTATGATTCGCTTGTTAGGAGATATGCGTTCTTATAACTATGTAATTGTACCTGTGCATGATTTTGACCATGTTGTGTATCGGATACGTGCTATAGATTTTGATCAGCAGTGTTTTGAAGGGAAACTCAAAGTTTACAGGCCTCAATTTTTTAAAGAAAACTATCAGATGGTAGAATTGGTGAGGAAAAAACTACTGGTTAGTTCTGTAGATCAATATAAACTAGAGGAACGATCTATTGTTGCGAAAAGAATTCTTAGTTCTGGGAATAGAATAAAAAAATTGAGAAATATTTGTAAAAAAGATATTATTTCTACTCCAGAAAACATAAAAATGCTTCGCGAACAGATCTATGATCTTACCCTCGATATGCAATTTAAACGATGTAAAACGATGGGTAGAGTTTTAGATTTAACTTTAGATTTTGTTAAAAGAAATTATGAAAATATTAGTATGAAACAAATTATAGAGAATAAGATAAAACTATAGGCGAGTCTGGTAAAGTATTAAGTAGAAGGTATGAAGTTTTAAGACTTTCAATATACAATTTTTTGTGGATATGTTTTTTGTTTATTTGTTGCTGTGGTCTTCAGATTTTGTTTTTTCAACCATCAACCAAACCTAGCTTTTCTCTTCTTTGTTAAAATAGACGAGGTAATAGTACATTTGTCGCTCTTCATCCCATCCTTTTTCTACAAATTTTTGAGCAGATTCGGGATTAATAAAGTCCATTTTTATTTGAATGTTAGTGTCTAAATTAATAACATTTTTTATTTTTTTACGGGCATCAGAAACGGCCTTATTAGCAATATTAAAGTTAGATACATCCTCTACACTATACTTAGGCCCTTTTTCTACTTTGTAATTTTTAAATTCTGGGATTAAATCAGGATTGTCCATTACTTCGTTTAGAAAAATAGACTCTTCAAAGGCATCGTTTTTTGCAAAATGATTTACAGCTTTGTTCATAAAAAGTACTTCTTGCTGTTTGTCTTCAGCAGGGAGAACAACATCTTTCGCAAAATTCTGACAAAATTTCAAGTAATTTTTAGTGTAAAAAGTTTCATCGGCCAATGCATCTACTCCTAGAAAATTTTCCAACCAATATTTTGTATCGTAACGGTTACTATCTACAGATAGAACTTTATATCCTTCTTCTTTATTTGAGTTAAAAATTAAACAACCTTTATCTAGTTTATTTACATTGATTCCTTGAAGAATGTTAATGTCCATATTTTCTCCATTTTCATTTAATTGAAGAAAATCATGTTTTAACTCACTCTTAAATATGCCAATAGCATCAGTTTTTTTATTGTCTAATAATAGATCTGTTAAATAGGTAACATATAGCTCACCATTTTTTATATGTGGGTGGTTTGATTGTTCAAACAAATGCGTAGCTATTTTTTTTGAATTCGCATGACAACTTTCAGGGGCATCAAAAATAGCCGTAGCTATTTGGTATAGTTCATTAAACTCTACATCTACTTCATTAGAAAATTTAAAATAATTTTCTTCTTTCTCCCGAAATGGCTTAAAAAAATACTCTTTTAATAATCCCGTAGTTTCATCATTTAACGCATAGGGTTGGTTCGATAAAAATGCACATTCGCCTTTATTTTTATTACCTATACGGTGTATGGAAATACTTTCTATCTGGGTGGAGTATAAATTAATCATCTATAAGAAATATATGTTTTAATAAAGGGTGCGTAAATATAATTTTTATTTAGTTCCAATTTTCATCAAAATCTAAATCGTCGTAGCTTTCAAAAGAATCGTCCAACTCTTCCTCAGGATCATCAGCTTCAAAGTTTTTTTCAGGCGGACTATCTGGTAATTCTCCAAAGCTAAATAGGATGTTAGGGTAGGCTTTACCTTCGTCATTATCTTCAATATCAGCCAATTCAACAAAAAATGTCCACATACTTAAAAAGTCGTACACATAAATAAGCTTTGGCGTATTTTCTGTTAAAATATCCTCCAACAAAACTTCGTTCATCAATCTAACATCAGAAGAACCACTATCACTCATATCAAAAAGAGCAATTTCTTGGTCTTGGTTCCAATCTTCATCACAGGTGTAAAAAGAGGCCATCTCACTTCCCAAAAAACCAAAAGCCTGGGTGATGGTGTTATGAAAATCTTCTAAAGTGTTTTGAGCTTCTATCTCAACATCTCTAAATACGTCATCTTTGGCATCTAAGATGATTCTAATTTTATAAATCATTTCTTTTAAAATATTGCAAGTTGGCAAAGTTACAAAGTTTTAATGCTTTCTCACAGTATTAACGATTACAAATAAGTTAAATGTTTAACAACAATACAAAGTATTTCATTTGCTTTAGGTAGTACAAAATTAGAATAGCTTCTAGTCAATTCAAAATAGCTTGGGCAGCTGTATTTAAGGAGTCTGAAGATCAGAAATACGGGACCTCAAAGGTATGCGAAGTTATATGGGGGTCTGCTGGGTTTAACAACACCTAGTACTAAACTTTAGCGAGTTGTTTCTGTGCTTTTAAAATTTTCAATGACCATATAAAATTGCACTCCAAAGAGGAATGATGCTAGAACCAAGTGAAGTGTTTGACTGCCAAATGGAAAGTGAAAATAATTCATAGCGATCCCAGTAATTACTTCCAAAGCTAAGAGGATAATAACCCATTTCATTTTAGTTAGATCTAATTTCAATTGAAGCATTCTGTAGAAAATAGAACCGTTCAATAAAACTACCAAGATTGAGAACGATCTGTGAAAGTAAAAAGTAAGTGCCCCATTTTCTAACCATAATTCTTTTGCAGTTTCACCAGCTAAATCTACTTGTGTATCTACCATTTGTCTTACCTGTGTGCCTAAAACAATTTGGATTACCGTTAGTACTAAGGCAAGTAGGAAGAGTTGTTTTGTTATTTTATCGGTTTGTAATTGCGTTGTTGGTTCTTTAACACTATATAGAAGGTACAGTAACATGGCTACAATGGCTAAGGCCATAACCATATGCATTGTTATCTTTACGGGGTTTAACAGCGAGTAAACAACAGTTGCTCCTAACCAACCTTGAAAGCCCATAGCGAAAACAATAGCCCATGATAATAGGGTTATGTTTTTTTTCTTTTTCCTCAATTTAATAGAAAGTATAGCTAGCACAAATGTTGCTATGCCTGCCAGCGCACCAAAAAGCCTATTTATATATTCTATCCAAGTATGCGTTGGGTTAAAGTGCGCATAATTGTGTTTGGTATATAAAGCCCAGTTGTTCGAGTTAAACTGTGCTGTTGTGGTAAAGTCTTTACTTGCTACTTGCAATGTTTTATCAACAATAATTATTTTTCCTTTTTTAACTCCTGAGAAGGGCTGCCATTGCAGTTCAGAAATATCGGTTGGTGGTATGTATTGACCAAAACATTTAGGCCAATCTGGGCACCCCATTCCACTACCAGTCATTCTAACAACAGCTCCAGCAATGATTACTAGATAAACAAGAATAAGGGATATTTTAGCTGTTTTTATAAATGTTTTTTGCATCTTGTAGAAGTGTGAAATACGATTGCAAAATTACATTTCTTTTGTTAATAGTGACTATTTAAAAGGGAATAAAATAGAAAAGACTACCGTTTTTGGTAGCCTTTAAGGAATAGCCAAAATTCCATTAATTTTTAATGACGATCAATACCAACCTTGAACTTATTCAGGTCAGAATACACAGAATCAACTTATACCGTATTTGCTATAGGAGAAATTAAATTGTTAGTATTTTTTCTAATAAATTAGAAAGTGTTTTCATCTTTTATAAAAAAGGAGAGGATGTCTTTTATAATTATCTAAATTTTAAATCCCAAGATAATGTTAAGGAATAAATCCAAAAGTAAGAACCAGGATCAAAACTAATTTCTTGGTGAGATACACCGGCTTGTACACCCCAAGAATTTTTATTTTCATTGGTGGTGAAATAATAGCCTAAATTTAATTTTTGAGATTCTAAATTAATGATTGAATTCTCATTACCATCAAAATCAAATCGGTAGATTTCTGGTGAAAATCCAATACCCGTAGCGACACTAAAATAATTGTTGGCATTACTTCTGTATTTTCTGTAATTAAGCTCTCCAGACTTGCTGGTGCCAGGGTCACCAGGGGTGATGTAGGTTCTAAATGACCAATAATTATTACCGGTATACCAGCCAATAGAACCTGTATAGATCGTGGTTGTTGTACTATATTGTAAGGCTCTAAAACCTAAAGAGGCTTCAAAACTTTTAGGGAGCGATTTATACAATTCAGCACCATATCTAAAATCGGGAAATAAAAATGAGTTAGAAAATCCGAAACTAGCATAGGCATACAAACCTTTGGTAATTCTAGGATACATATCCATTTCAAACTGGGCGCCTGTTGAAGCAAAGCGGTGACTTAAATTAACTTTACTGTGAATACTACCAAATTTTGTCTGTCGCACATATTTTAGGGTATAGTATTGCATAGGGTCAAAACTTTCTGAATATAAATCTACCGCACTTCTCACACCAATGGCATTGTTACTGAGCTCATCTATTAGGTTGATCTTGTACGCTAATGATTTTTCATGCTTGGGATGATTTTTTAGGAGATACTCAATGGTAAGAAGCGCTTCCTCTTTGTTGTTCGCAGCATCTTCAGCGGTTGCTTTTAAGTAGAGTAGGTCTGGATGATCAGAAAAGTGCTTTAAAGCCTTTTTAGACATTTCCAATGCCAAAAACGGTGCCTCGCTCCAAAGCTCATTCTTTATGGCTGCTTCCCATGTGTCTAAGCGCTTTGGGTCCTTATTTAAGATATACTCGAATTCCTTTTGAGCCTTTTTATAGGATCCATCCCAGCTGTAAGTACTGGCTAAAAAGGATCTAATATCATGATAATCAGGATATTTTGTTAATATAAGCCGTAAGGTATCTTGCGCTTGTTTGCGCTGACTGTTAAATGCCAATTCACGGGCTACTTCAAAGGCACTGTCTGGATCCCCTTTAAATACTTGTTGGCTAAATGATAAAGTACACACAAAAAAAAGTATGGCAAGGATATAAGTGTTCGTATTTTTTATTTTCATCATTTTAAGCTTTCTTTAAAAGTTAAATAATTTGAATTTTCAGGTTGTATTTTTACAATGCTGTCTATTAGTTTCTGAGCAAAATCTGTATGTCCCATACGTTGATAAGCTTTGGCCATTTTAAAACTAATTTCAGAATTCGTAATTTTATTTTTGATTGCCGTGTTATAGATTGCTATAGATTTTTCTTCCTGCTCAGACCACCAATACATGTCTAAAATAGCGAGATAGACATCATCGTAATAAGGAGATCGTTGTAAAGCGTTTAATAGCGAAATTTCAGAACTTTCATAATGTTTCTCCCAGGCAAGAGTGCGACCTTTCAATATTCTTGCATCCGTATAGTTTGGATATTCGTTTAAAATATATTCACATAACAATTGTGAAATTTTGTACTCCTTATTAAAAGCTAAATCTTTGGCTTTTAATAACAATACATCAAAATTGTTATCCTTGTGGTAGGTATTAATGATTGCAAGTTGTTCTTCTGAAAACTTTATTTTAGGAACGACATACATATTTAATGAATCGGGGAAAATCTTATTTTGTAGGGTAACATAAGCGTTTATTTCCTTGAAGGCAACCAAAGAGTCTGAAATTTCTTTCAACAACACTTCATCTGTAATTTTGTAGGTTCCAAAATTTTCATTGACTTTGAACAATTCATCATTGGAAAAGAGATATTCTTTATACATTATATCACTGATACTACCTTTATACCGCATGAGTGGGATTGTATGTGTATTTCTAAATGTCTTCACGGTATCCAATCCTTTTCCCATCCAAGCTACTTCTTTTATGGGTTTAAATTTATGATTGTTCATTAAATAGCGGAGCAAGCTCGGGGTAATATCCCAATGGGAAGAAACCGATTTAAACGACTCCACTTTTTTTAACATAGGGCTAAACAAAAGAAAAGGAACATGAAATCTACATAGTTTGTCTTTTTGGGTCATTGGGATAAGCCTATGGTCTCCAGTAATTAAGAAAATTGTGTTGTTATAATCAGGTCTTTTAGCATAGGCATCCATAAACCCTTTAATGGCATCATCGGTATATAAAAGGGATCCAAAAATATCTCTATGATTATAAATTTCATTTTTTAAAGCTTCGGGTTTCTCTGAATCCTCTAGCATTTTATCAACCTTTTCCATATAATTTTCTTTTCCTGGAAATTGAAATGGCTCATGGTTAGAAAGCGTCATAACGATATCTAAACGTGGTTGCTTTTCAACAGGCATAGCTGTTAAAGCTTTTTTAAAAATTTCACTATCTGGATACCCCCAAGAGAAGCCACCAGAATTACTTTCTGTTTTAGTATAGTTAGCACCGTAACTGTTATCATCTATAAGGTTGTCTATACCATTGTACTCCAGAAAATTTACTTTTCGGTCAAAACTAGAAGCACCGCCAGAATAATAGGAGGTATGGTAATCATTGAATTTTAAAATACTTATTAATGAAAGATGAGAAGGAGTATCTGTAAGCTCTAGAAAACCCTTTTCTCCAAAAGGTAGAGACCCAAAAATTGCAGGTAATACACCAAAGGACCTTCCTGTAGTACTTACAAAATTTTTCCAATTAAGCGATTTTAAGGCCAACTCGTCTAAGTAGGGAGTATATCCACTATAGGTGTTGCCGTCCATAAATTCACTTCCTAAACCTTCAACAACGATAACAACAATGTTTGGCTTGTCTTGGCCAGCGGCTATAAAAGAAGATAAAACATCATGGGAAAGGGCCAGTGGTTTTAGTAAGGGAAAATCGTTTCTATCCTCAAAATTTAACGCACTAATTTTATTTTTCTCACCTATAAACTTTACAATGTCCTTTACCAAATAAGTCGTCTTATTCTGGTATTTGTCTTCAGAAATCTGGGAAAGGCTTAATTTTAAAGTAGCAAACACCAACAGAAAAGAAACCCCTATGATTGCGGTTATGCGTTTATTAGCATAGGTCTTGATTAATAAATGGATAAGAATAAATAAGATAGGGAAAATTAAAAAAGGAAAAAAGTAGGTTACGGATATGGATTCCGAAATTGTGACGGTACTAAAAATATCTGCAATTGAATAGCCTAAAATATCGGCTCCTAAATTTATAAGGGTAGTTTTACTGTATTTTACAAGTGAAAATTGAAGAATAACCAGAAAAGAAAATGAGATATAGATTGCTGTAAAACCCAACTTTTTACTTATGACACTAAGGGCGTAGTAAATGGGGAGACAACAGAGTCCAATTATAAAAGCACACCAAAAATCATTGATAAATTTATAGCTCAAACTAGTAGTAAAAGGGGTTTCAGAAACTGATGTTTGTGCACCATAAAGTTCATAAACAGTAATCAGCCAAAAGGTAAAAATTAAGGCGAGTACGGCACCTATATATTTAAAAATTCCTTTATTTTTTATGTTTAACTTCATTGGTTTTCAAGATTCTGTTTGTCTGTTTCGGTTTTGGGACTTGCCAATCCTTTGCGACTCATTTCTCCCCAAGATTTCTTCCCCAATAAAAAATCAATATTTCCTTTTATAGCTGCCCACATTACAAATGGATGGTATAGAATTGGCTCTAAAAGTGCTGTTAATATGAGCTGGCGTACATGTTTTATTTTTTTGTATTGCTGAAAAGAAATTTCTTCAAAGAATAGCGCAGTAAAGGAAAATAAAATGGCAAAACTATAGACTACACCAAAGAATATCGTAAAAACCATCCAATTGATTTGCTCATAAATTAATAAAAATAAGAAAAAGAGGATGCCTGAAAACTCTACAATGGGAGCAAGCCATTCAAAAAAGAACCAGTAAGGGGCACTGAGTAGTCCTAATACTTTGTATTTTGGATTTAGTAGCATTTTTTTGTGAAGTAAAAGGGTTTCAACAGTGCCTCTTGTCCAGCGGTTTCTCTGCCGGTGTAATACTTTCCATTGGTGGGGTACCTCGGTCCAACACACTGGGTCGGGAACAAAACCTACCGAATATTCAATATTTTTTTCGCGCATCATTCTTCTCATACGTACCAATAATTCCATATCCTCGCCAACAGTGGTGGTATTGTATCCGCCTGCCGCTAACACAGTTTCTTTGTCGAACATTCCAAAAGCACCTGATATTAGGAGGAGTCCATCTACCCTAGACCATGCCATTCTACCCATTAAAAAGGCTCTAAAATACTCTAATATTTGAGCCCTAGCCAAAAAGGTGTTTGGAAGTTTTACTTCAATGATACGACCATCTTCAATAGTACAAGAATTAGCAACTCTTATAATTCCGCCAGAGGCAATAACTTTTTTGTCATTGTTTAAAAAGGGCTTCACAAGCTTTAATAATGCATCCCTTTCTAACACACAGTCCACATCTATACAGCAGATTTTAGGATGACCGCTTATATTAATACCAGCATTTAAAGCATCTGCCTTACCACCATTTTCTTTGTCTACAATTTTTAAATTTTTGTAGGCCTTTTGTTTGGAAATGTAAACCCCTCTTATTTTTTCAGTAGGAATAGCATAATGGTATAGTAAGTCGTCTTGAACCATATCAAAAGTTTCTAAAAGAAGCTGTAAAGTGCTGTCACTACTTCCGTCGTTGATTATAATTATTTCAAAGGACGGGTAGTCTAAAGTTAATAAGGACCGAACATTTTCAACGGCATTGGCTTCTTCATTATAGGCGGGTGCAAGTATTGAAATTGGAGGTAAGTTTGAAGACTTTAGAAGGGCAATCTCATCTTGAAAATTATGCCGCCTCTTGTAATCTCTGAGTTCAAAAAAAGAAAATATTGCAGAGAAAAGATATCCCGAACAAATAATGAGACCGTAGGCTAAATATAGCCAACTAGCAATTTCTATAATTTTATGAAAGTTAATATCCAAAGATTAATACCGTTTTATAAGTTAGTAAAGAGTAAATTTTTAATACAATTAACTTGTTATTAGAGATTTAAATAAAGTGTGCTTAGAATGTTTTTTTAAAGTTTAAATCTTGTTATTTAAATTAAGTGATAATTTGGTCATAAAATAATGTTCAAGCCTATAATAATAAACTTGGATGCTATCATCTTCATGATACATTTTGGACTTTAAGGATTGTAACTGATTGTATGTGCCATTATGCTTAATGGTTTTGAATATTTCCTGTTTTATATACTGTGTTTCGTTGTAAAATTTGGAAATCAAAATAGGTACTAGTTCAATATGCTCCATCTTGCTAAGGCTACGTATAGCTTCCCTTCTTACAGCTTCTTCTTTATGATCAATTAATGACATAAGTACTGGAATATTCTGAAACTGATTGAATTCTGACATCATTCTTACTGAAAACACAACCACACTCCACATCTTATGACCAATCCATTGAGAAAAATCAGGAATTTCACCTTTATAGGCATTCTTTAAGCTATGTTCAATGTAAATTTGTTGCCATAAGGTTAATGGACTATCTATTTTATTCAGAAAATCCAACGGGTTGGCTTCAGATAAAGTCAATATATACAATATGACTTGTTGTCTTACTTCAATCCTTTTATCGTTAATAAGAGGGTCTATAAAACTTTTGGGTATATTAATAGACAATTGTGATAGAACATAAATGGCCCTTGCTTTTCGCTGCCAACTAGTGGTTTTTAAATCTTTCATTATATAATCATAAAGACCGAGAGCCATAAAAAGATCTTTGATACTTCCTGTAGACTCCCCTTTAAGATTCTCATTGAACATTAAAATTTGTTTGATGGTTATTTTAAGATGAAAATCAGTAAGTAAATATTTTTTCTTTAGTATAAGTACTTCCTTATCCTTATCAAAATCTTTATCAAATAAATAAGAGTTTATAAAATCTAATAAAATATTTTCCAGATTTTGTCTTCTCTTAAACTTTATATTTTTAGTTAGCCTTTGGTAATACACGGAGCTAATTAGTAACAATGAAATACACAAAAAACAAATGATCAAAACAAAGTTTAGTTTTAAAATAAATGGCCATGCCTCAAAAGCGGAGAAGTTAATATCCATACGTTTTAACAATTAATTTTGCTTGGGTCGTTTCAATTATATAGAGGTTTATTTTTAATTAGCATTAGCCAAAGTTCTTCTAACCCTAAGCGATAACTCATTAGGGCTAAAGGGTTTTGTGATAAAATCTTCTATGCCCATTGTAAATGCTTCGGTAATTATATCCTCTTGGGTTGATGTGGACAATACAATAATAGGTACCTCAGGCTTATTTTGTTTTATATATTCTATTATTTCGATACCGGATATAAATGGCAACATAAGATCGGTAAGAATCAAATCAAAAGCCTCAGTTTTTAATTTTTCCATAGCATCTCTACCATCACTAGAGGTAATTACAGCATAACCATCCTTGATTAATTTAAATTCTAATGATTTTACGACCATTGGATTATCTTCTACAATCAGAATTCTCTTTTTCATACTTGGGTAAATTTTGGGATATCAATTTTAAGTTCAAATATTATAGTTTCAAATAATTTATTTAGTTGCAGCACTAAGTTTTCAATTTCTTTTTCCGTGGCCTTATAAACTAGGGTATTGCAAATGTCACTGCCAACAGTGCTTTCTAACATTTCAAAAGTTGGTTTGATATTGTGGGCTATATCGCGTACGGTTTTAAACTCGTGTATTGCAATTGCGGCATTCATTTCCTTAAGCTTAACAGTTACTGAATCTCTAAATATAGTCAGAGAAGTAAGAATAAATTCTTCATTATTGCTAGATAAGTTGTTTAAATAATCAAGCGAATAGTGCTTGTTAGCTACTTTTGAAGGCACATTGTCTTTTGTGAGTTTGGCTTTTATTATGGGGACAGCTTTTGTTGAAAATGGCTTACATATAAAACCGAATTGCTCTTCATAATTCTTGATCTCTGAGTCTTTTGAACTAGAGATTAAGACAGTAACATTTACTTTTAATTCTGTTTGAATGTAATTGTGGGTCTGCATACCATCCAGCGGTGTTGCATCCATTTCTATGATCATTAAATCTGGGGCATCATTTTCCTTTATCCAACGGATGGCTTCTATACTTCCTTGACAGTTAGCTACAAGCCATCCATTTGCCTTTGCCATTTGTAGAAAAGTGTTTGTTTGGTCAACATCTTTCTCTACAAGTAAAATCTTGTTTTGTGTTGAGGATTGCTGTTGTATGTTCATAGTTTATTATTTAATTTGGGTGGCTACTGATGACAACTAAAAAGGTTAATTATTAGCTGTTTGTAGTTTATTTTCTTTTAATTTTCTGGTTCATTTCTTTAGGTTTTACCAAAAATTCTACAATGCATTTTTCTATTCGTTCTAATATTACCGGTTTGGTAATATAATCATCCATTCCATTTTTTAAACAGCGTTCTCTTTCTCCTTTTATGGTTCTAGCAGTTAGCGCAATAATAGGGATGTGGTCTCCATTTTTTTCCAACAATCGTATCTGCTCTGTAGCTTCAAAGCCACTCATATTTGGCATTTGAATATCCATAAAGATAAGATTTATGTTATTTGTTTTATAAAGGTTAACGGCTTCCTGTCCGTCATTGGCCTCATAGATGGTTGCTTTGGGGAGAATGGTAGTAATGATAGTCTTGGATAAAAACTTATTTACGGGATTATCTTCTGCCACCATTATATTAAATGCCAATTGAGATAAATTTATATTTTGTTTAGCCAAAGGTTCCTCTTCTTTTAATTTTGTAGAAGGATCTTGGATATTGGCAATTAATTCAAATAAATTATTCATTTGAAGTGGTTTCACTACATTGAATTGTACATCGAGTTCTTTACATTCTTTATGTATTTTTTTATCATCACCAGAACTGTGTAGTAGAATAATAGGAAGATTTTTAGCATTAATAGACAGTTGTTCTCTAAGGTGCCTAATTAAATCCAATCCGTTTAAATACGGCATATGGTAGTCTATAATGGCCAGATCAAAAGGATTGTCTTTTTCTAAATATTCAATCGCCTCAATGCCATTGTCAAATGATGCTGAATCTATTTTATCAATGGCCAGCATCTGTTCTAAAATGGTCCTATTGTTTGCATTGTCATCAATAATCAGTACATTTTTTATAGAGGTTGATTTTGTAATTTTATGTGTTTCTTGGATTTCAATTTCAAAATTCACATTAAATGAAAAAGTACTTCCGTAGCCTAATTTGCTGTTAAGCTGTAGCTTGCTATCCATTAGTTGTAGTAGCTTATTGCTAATGGTTAGACCCAAGCCTGTGCCCCCATATTTTCTTGTGGTAGAGGCATCTTCTTGATCAAAGGCAGAAAAAATCTTTTTTAAATTCTTTGGAGCAATGCCAATCCCTGTATCTCGGATAGAAAACTCGTATTGCATTTCTTTGGCATTGGTAGGGTTGGGTGCAGTTGTTATTTTCAGCTCAATTTCACCAGTCTCTGTAAATTTAACGGCATTGCCCAATAAATTGGTGAGGATCTGACGCAGACGAACAGAATCTGCCTGTATGTATCTATTGGTGTTAGGCGGTATATTTAGTAACACTTCCAAACCTTTTTCATGTGCTTGGTGTCTAATGATATCAATGGTTTGCCCACAGAGTTGTATTAAGTCGGTTTTTTCTTTATTTATTTCCAATTTACCAGCTTCGATTTTTGAAAAATCAAGAATATCATTCAATAAATCCAACAAGGCATTTGCAGAATTATATACTGTATGCATATATTTTTTCTGAATTTCAGAAAGCTTGGTTTTCATCAACAAATCGGTAAAGCCAATGACGCCGTTTAGCGGCGTTCTAATTTCATGGCTCATATTGGCTAGGAATTCTGATTTGGATTTGTTCGCTGCTTCGGCTTTAAGTTTAGACTTAACCAAAGAAGCCTCCATTTTCTTTAATTGAGAGATGTCTGTTGCTACCCCTAAATAGCCAGTTATTTTGCCTTCTGCGTTTTTAATTGCGGTAACGACCAGTTGAACCGGAAATTTCTCTCCATTTTTTCTAATATAGGTCCATTCGCTAGAGTCGTGTTTTCCTAAATTGGCCTTGTATGTAAATACATTAAAACCTTCAATTTTTTGGTTGTACATCGCAGATAATTCCTTGCCTTTTTTTGCAATCTCATTAGGGACATGTAATAACCCTACATTTAGTTTCCCTACTACGTCTTCGGCACTATACCCCAAAAGGTTTTCTGCTCCTTTATTAAATTTACGGGCAATACCATTTAAATCTGTTTCTATAATAGAAACATGTGTAGTGGCAGCCAACAGGCTTTGAAGGTCATTTAAAGTGTTTTGTAAGACCTGTTCAGATTTTATACTTTCAGTCATATCCACTACTTGTCCAATTACAGAAGTGGGTATGCCATATTTATCTGTGATCAGGGAAACATTTAAAAAACAATGTACTATTTCACCGTTTTTATGTATATACCTCTTTTTAACGCTGTAAGTCTCGCGTTCTTGATTGATCAATTCAAGCAATAGCTCCGTATCATTGTATAAATCATCTTTATGGGTAATGTCTTTAGACCTTAGTTGTAAAAGTTCTTCTTTACTATACCCAATCATTTGAGACAGGTTCTTGTTAATCATTAACCATTCTCCTTGAATTGAGACAACCCCCATCCCATTAGGAGAATATTCAAAAGCGTTTATAAATTTGTTAGAATTCTCGGTTGCAATCCGTTCCAATTCCTTTCTCTCTGTAACATCCTCCACTTGTGTAATGATTAAATCATCAGAATTGTGGCCACGTACCATAGAGGTACGTGTGTCACACCAAATTATTCTGCCATCAAAGGTTGTATATTGTGCCTCAGATTTATAGGTGTTAATTTTCCCAGCAAGGAGTTTTCGTCTGTTTACTATGGCTTCATCTAGATACTCTGGCTGTAATAAATCCTTAAAGGTCATCTTTAGAATTTCATCCTTATTGTCCTTGTTGAATCCGAAAATTTTAAGAACGGCATGGTTCACCATTAAGACTTTATTGTCGGTATTTACAAGAAGGATTCCTTGAGACGAGTTTGTAAAAATCTTTTCAAACCGTTCCTTGGTCTCTTTTGTCTGCAGTTCTTGCTTCTTTTTTTCATCGATATCTTGAAATGCCCCAAAAACCCGGATACATTTTCCGTTTTCAAATTCTGGTTTTCCAAAAGATCTAACCCATATTTCATTCCCTTTTGCGGTAACAATTTTTAGTTCTGTATCAAATGAAGTACCATGCTCTATAGCCTCATTAAATAGCTTGTTTATAAGGTCTCTATAATAGCCTTCTTTGTAAAAATTAATACCACCGGATAAATCTGGTACAAAGTCTAGAGGCACTTCATGAATATCTTTTGTTACTTTTGTCCATATAAGCGAACCAGTTACCAAGTCGACTTCCCAACCACCCACTCTTGCCATTTCATTAGTCTCATCGTAAATTCCATGTAATTTTTTTAGTTCATGGATCTCATCTATTAAGTGAGGGTTAGCTACTTGGGTGTTTTCTGGCTTTAAAAATTTAATTAGTAGCCCCTTTTTGTTAGCGGAAGAATCTAAAATAGTTTTTCCAATGGCTTGTAAGGCTATATTTTGATTCTGAGAATTCTTAAACTGAAAAATGGCATTAAACCCTTCCGAACTATTTTTTTTACAGGAGCTTATTTGCATTTGCAATTCTACGTTGTCTTCAGGGAGCAATATTTTCTCAATTTCCACAGCGGACCCTTCAACAATTGAACTTGGGTATTCTAAAGTTTTTTTGAAAGACTCGTTAATGTAAAATTCCTTAGAATTTTTAAAGTTGCAGTACCAAACACCATACAATATGTCTTCTGTTAACCAGTCATATAGGTAAGGATGCTTTTGAAGCAGTGTATGACATTCCTCTTTTAATATAAAAGAATTCTTCATGGGGTAAGGTTCTAGTTAGGGCAAACCGAGTCCATTTTAATAAATTATTATTGTATGGATTGGTCTTGCTTACAAATTAACGGTTTTAAATCGTATTTATTTGCATTTCACCGAAATTTATTAAACATAATTCGTAGGAAAAATCACCAAATTAATACAAATTATTAAAAAGATGATTTATAAAAAAATGAGCCACCATTACAATTTTTTGTGGAATTTAAGAGCTACCCTTACATTAAAGGAATTCCAATTAAGTAGTCCTTTTTTAAACTTTTCAAGAAGAAAAATTACTATTAATAGATGAAACCTATAGAGGCTTCTTATCTTAACAAATGACACTAAAATTTTAGTGGGTGTTACAGTTGAAATTCCCGTCTTTTGGGTTTGCCCCAACCGAAAGTTATCAATCAGATTTTGCCGGATAATTTTATAGGATAGTAAGTTGATTTACCTAGGAGGCAAGCACAGATAACAATGATTTTTTACAGGAAGCACAAAAAAAGCTAATGAAAATAATCTTTTATGCCGGATTAAGCCCTATAGATTTTCCCTTTTTAAGCATAAAACTATGAGCCGCTTCATATTCGTTAGGAATTTCACCTTCCAGTATGGCTTCCTTTATCGCATCTTTAAGTATACCTATTTCTTTTGAAGGTTTTAGATTAAAGATACTCATAATCTCTTCGCCGCTAATTGGAGGTTGAAAATTACGAACATGGTCTCTTTCTTCTACTTCAATAATCTTTTGCCTAACAAGTTTAAAGTTATTGTGATATTTACGTTGTTTTTTAGCGTTTTTAGTAGTTATGTCTGCCTCGCAAAGTGTCATTAAATCTTCAATATCTTCCCCAGCATCAAAAATTAAACGACGTACAGCAGAATCTGTAACAAAATCTTCAGAAAGCACAATGGGTCTGGAACTCATTAACACCATTTTTTGCACATACTTCATTTTGTCATTCAACGGCATACGTAGTCGCTTAAAAAGGGTATACACCATTTTTGAGCCCACAAATTCATGTCCGTGAAAGGTCCATCCAATTTTTTTATGAAATCTTTTGGTTGGTGCTTTGCCAATATCATGTAAAAGGGCTGCCCAACGCAACCATAAATTTTCTGTATTTCTTGAAATATTGTCAACAACCTCTAAGGTGTGCCAAAAATTATCTTTGTGTTTTTGTCCTTCAATTTCTTCTATCCCCTGTAATGCACTTAACTCTGGCAAGATATATGGTAAAAGTTCAGATTGATGTAATAAAGCAAGTCCAATAGAGGGTTGTGAACTTTCCATTATTTTATGTAATTCATCAATACTTCTTTCTCTAGAAATAATCTTGATTCTACTCTTATTTTTTAAAATTGAAGCAAAAGAATTTTCTTCTATTGAAAATTGAAGCTGAGCAGCAAAACGTATGGCTCTCATCATCCGTAAGGGGTCATCAGAATACGTAATGCCAGGTTCTAATGGTGTTCTAATTACTTTGTTTTTAATGTCATTTAGGCCATTAAAAGGATCTAAAAGGGTTCCGTAAGTTTCTTTGTTCAAAGAAATAGCCATTGCATTAATGGTGAAATCTCGTCTGTTTTGGTCGTCTTCTAAAGAGCCATCTTCTACAATGGGATTTCTACTTTCTCTGTGGTAACTTTCTTTACGAGCACCCACAAACTCTAACTCAATATCTCCATAGCGTAGCATAGCTGTACCAAAGTTTTTAAATACCGATACTTTTGGTTTGTTGGACATTTTTTCAGCTACTTTTTCAGCTAATGCTATACCGCTGCCAACAGCAACGATATCGATATCTTTTGGTATGCCTCTATTTAAAATAAAATCGCGTACAAAACCACCAATTACAAAACAATCTACATGTACTTCTGCTGCAGCCTCTGTTATAATTGAGAAAATGGGGTCTTGTATTGCTTCTTTGTAGTCTTTTTGCGCCATTCTTATTTGCGAATCACTTTTACTGTACCATCATTTCCTAATTTGATAATAGATGATGGTGTGTCCTTTTGTTCGTTGCGTTGCAAATTTACGGTATAGTCTACACCTTTTAAAATCTCTGTGCTTATTTCTTTAAAATTTTTAGGTGTAGGTTTTGTGGTTATATTGGCAGAAGTAGAAACAATAGGCTTCTTGAGTTTTTGAATTAGATATTGACAAAATTTATCTGTAGCAACTCTTACAGCTAAACTATTGTCTGCTGCAATTAAATTAGTTGCGATGCCTTTGGGATTATCATATACAATGGTCGTTGGTTTCTCAGCGATATCTATAATATCAAAAGCAACTTCTGGTACTTTTTCTATATACCGTTCTAGCATAAAATCATTGGCGACCAAACAGATCATTGTTTTGGTATTTACCCTTTTTTTTAGTTGGTATATTTTAGCTACTGCCGCTGTATTTGTAGCATCACAGCCTATGCCCCATACCGTATCTGTTGGGTATAATATTAGGCCTCCAGCTTGCAGAACTTTTAGACATTCATTAATTTCTTCAGTGAAGTTAGTATCTTTTGTTGCCTTATTCCCCATGCTGTAACTGTTTTAATTTTTTATAACGTTCCTTGGCTGCTAAAGCATAAAGATAGCTTATGATGACCCCTCGTTTTCCGTCTAAAAAGCCAAATTTCACAATATAATGTTCAATGAATTTGGTAATTGGTTTAAGGTATAAATGAAAAAAAGTGGCTTTTTTATTGTTTTTTAAATCTTCTAATGCCTTTAAATGGGCGTATTTAATCCTTTTTTCTTTATACACCTTGTAATTGTAATACGCGTAATGAACCAGCTTATTTTTAAGAATTGATGATTCTCCGTTTATTTCTAAAGTTTCATGGACAATTCTTTTTGTTGAGAAATTAACTTTTTCTTTATTAAACAATCGATAGTTTTTATCGTTTTGCCAGCCACAATACCGAAGAACTTTGTTATTAAACATAAATACTCGGTATGTTTTATAAGCTACGGCCTTGCGTTTGCTATTGTTTATAGTGGCTAGTATTTCATGTTGTAAAGCATCTGGTATTCGTTCATCTGCATCTATAAATAAAACCCATTTATTAGTGGCTAAACTAAGGGTATATGATTTTTGTTCGGTATAGTTTTTAAAAGGCCTTTGAATAAGGGTGATATTGGGTCTTTCTTTTATTTTTTCAAGGGTGCCATCTGTGCTAAAAGAATCAACGATAATGATTTCATCTGCAAATTTTAAGTTTTCTAAAAGGGCTTCTATATTTCTAATTTCGTTAAAGGTAATTACCAAAGCACTCAGCTTTTCCTTTCTTTCTTCAGTATAGAGGTTAGCCGTAGGCTTGCCAAATATCTTCTTAATTTTTAGCACTCGGTCTATTGGTAATTTTCGTTCTTTAGGGACGCCGTTTTTAGCAATGTAATTTTGAACAGCAGCTATCATTCTGTAGGCAGATTTCCCATCTGAATACGGATGATACTGTTCGTTTATATAGTTTCGTTCACTAGCATAGGGATCTTTTTCAAGATTATCTCTTAGGTGTAGATTAAGATCTTTATATGACGTTGAGTTGTCCCAATAGATTTGATTGTTAATGTTTTTAAAAGTAACAACAGGTTTGTCTAAAAGTAAGAATTCATAAATAACAGAAGATGTATCACTCACCATTAGATCTGCTATTAGTAAGTATTTTACAATGTTTTTTTCTTCTACAAAAATAATATTATTGAATGCTATAGCTACTTTTTTATAAGCTTCAATTAAATTATAACTCATTAAATCATGGAATTTAATGAGGATCAGGTATTTGCTGTTGGTCGCTAAACTTTTAAATTCATCTAGTAAAAATGGAGCAGAGGTTAGGCTAGGTGAAAAAGTAGGCGCATATAAAATTATTTTTTTAGCGCCATAAGTGTTTAATAATTCACTTTTTTCTAGGCTGTATTTATTTTTTTCTGAACCATAAATATCCAATTTAGGCCAACCCGTTTCTACAACATCAAAATTTTTATACTTGCTTTTAAATTCAAGAAAACGCTTTGTAAAGTATGGACCTTGTGTAAGGTATAAGTCAAAATAATGCCGAATTCTAAAATGCCCTTTTTTTTCTCCAGCTAGGCCGTGAAATATCTGAACTTTTACACCTTGGATATAATAGGGGACTTCATTTCCTGGAGAAAAAACAGCATCACTTTTATACAATTGTAAGTCTGCTATTCTTGTGGTATAGTTGTCTTGTTTGTATGGAAATACTGAAATAAGCTTGGTGTCTATATACCATAGAAAATCATACCCTTGCGCTACTAATTCATTTTTAATAGGGTTAAGAATACCAAAGGCATAAGCGTTCTGACAAAACAGTATTACTTTCATGTATTAAATAAGGCGTTCGCGTTGTCAAGATCTTCTTTAAAGTCTACCTCCATACAATTGAATTTAGAAATATCAACGGCACTAATATTGAGATTATCTTTTTCTATGGCAAGTTCTAAGCCTCTTTCAAAATAATCGTTATCATCAACTTCTTCTAATCTTTTAATAAGTGAAGTTATATCTTTTTTTGCAATATAGTTTATACCAACAGCCTCACCCAATCCGTTTTTTACTGTTTTTGAAAGTTCGTCGATATAATCACCATTTAGGGTGTATTTTACTTCTTCTTCGGCTACGCTACTTGTATTAACCGCCACAAACGATTGTTTTTTATCCATATATGGCTGTAACGTTTTTAGCAATTTGGCGTCAAAAACAACATCCCCATTTAGCCAAAGAACAGATTTATCTTTGTTCTTTTTTAAGGCTCGCAATAAACTTTTAGAGGTATTGGTTCTATCAAAAAAAGGATTGTAAATATAGTTTACTTCCGGAAAGCGCTCCATTATCAAGTTTTTTTTAAATCCCACTACGGTACTTATATCATCTATGTCAAAAATAGAGCATAAATTTTCTAGTTGCATTTGCATAATGCTTTTCCCATTATTTAATGGGGTAAGTGGCTTTGGAAAGGGGTTTCCTAATCGAGATCCTATTCCTGCAGCGAGAATTACTATTTTCATTGGGTGCGTTTATTAAGTTTTCAAAGTTATGGTAAATGATTTATTATCAAAAAATATTTGGCTATTATAAAATATTTCTTCTAATTGTTTTTGTAACTTTACGCTTGTTTTATGTTACACATGGTATTTATTAAATGAAAGAAGCTTCACTAAAAATTTTATCGTCCGAATATCCGAACTGGAATTTTAATTTAAATCCCAATGACAAAGTAAAACTATTAATTGATAGTAAGTTTAAATTAGAGGCCGATTTAATAGAGATGCTCGCCATTATAAAAAAAATAAGTGCTTTCTTTTATGATACTAGTAATGTGATTCGTATAGAAAAAAATGGAGGGTACCGTATTGAAGTGATGGTAGAAAAAAAAGCATCCAAATATAAGAAAATGTATACTTCGGGTTGTTTTGATATATTTCACTATGGGCATTTAAATATACTTAAAAAATCCAAAGAACTTTGTGACCATCTGGTCGTAGGTGTTTCAACAGATGAGCTTATAAAAAAGGAAAAAGGAAGGTTGCCCGTAATTCCTTTTTATGAAAGAATGAATGTTGTAAAAGCTATTAGTTATGTGGATGAAGTTATTCCTCAGGTTGACAAAAACAAACAACGCGTAGTAGATGAACACCAGATTGATGCTATTTCTGTTGGTGATGATTGGAAAGGCAGGTTTCCTAAAACCACATGTCCTATTGAGTATTTTGCATATACAGCCAATGTTAGTAGTACTATTTTAAAAAATACTTTGCAGTTACAAGATAATAAATCCTAAGCAATTGCCTTATCATCTTTGGCAGTATCCCAATTTTTAACAGGGGTTTGCCATTCACCGTATCGGTAGGTAAGATATTCATCTGTTAAGGTTGGAACTTTATAGTCAAAACCTTTAAACCTAACATCTTTAAACGTTAGATAGAATTTACTGGGTACAAATTTAGTTTTATTCGCAATCTCCCAATACACCTTATCCTTTTCTGGATATTTTATAAAAACATCCAAACATACAGGACCTTTTATTAAACCAAAAAATCGTTTCTCCCGTACTTTAATCATACGAATATCACCTTTTTTAAAAAATTCATTGGTACTGTTAAAATACCTTGTTTTTACACGATATCCGGCTTTTTGCAATTGGGAATAAAATGAATCAATTTTGTCGATTTGGTTCGAATGTATGGAAACATCAATATCATTATCCCAGGGAAGCAACCTATTTTCTCTTCTAATTCCTAATAAGGTGCCACCTTCTAACCAATACTCAATATCACACCTATTTAATATGCTCACCACATTTTTAAGCATTCTTTCAGCTATAACTGTGTTTTTACCTTCTAATGTGATGTTATAAGCCATAAATGATATTATAAATTTTCCTTTAAAAATGAATTTAAATACATTGGATCTTCATTTTTTCTATAGTGGTATGTTTTAATACCAACTGATAATGCAGCATTAACGGCCTCAAAGTTATGTTCAAAATAGAGCACATCGGTTGCTTTTATATTAAAATGATTTAACATTTTAATATAATATGCCTTATCGGTTTTGTTTGGCCTGTGTTCAAGGCTAAAAACCTCATAAGGCATATTAAGTATTCCATATGTTATACATTCTTCTTGGGTTGCATTGGTTAAGATAATTTTTGGATTAGGATAAGAATCTAAAATTTTTTCTAGCGCAGCATCTATTCCCTCTTCGGTTACAAATGTATTCCAAGCATCTACAAGAATTGTTTTCATTTTTAATGGTATTATACAGCTACATCATACTCTCGTAAGGCATCATTTAAAGATGTCTTTTTGTTGGTGCTTTCTTTGCGTTTGCCAATAATCAAAGCACAAGGAACATTGTATTCACCTGCAGCAAATTTTTTGGTATAACTCCCCGGTATTACTACAGAACGCGCAGGAACTCTTCCTTTCATTTCAATAGGCTCATCACCAGTTACGTCAATAATTTTAGTGCTCATTGTTAAAACAACATTTGCCCCTAAAACGGCTTCTTTTTCTACTCTTACACCTTCTACTACGATACACCTAGAGCCAATAAAGGCACCATCTTCAATAATTACAGGAGCAGCCTGTAAAGGTTCTAAAACACCTCCAATACCTACACCACCGCTTAAATGTACATTTTTTCCTATTTGTGCGCAACTCCCAACGGTTGCCCAAGTGTCTACCATAGTGCCTTCACCTACATATGCTCCTATGTTTACGTAACTCGGCATTAAAATGGTACCTGGAGAAATATAGGCACCATGTCTTGCTACTGCGTTAGGCACTACGCGTATTCCTTTTTCTGCATACCCTCTTTTTAGAGGCATTTTATCGTGATATTCAAAAATACCTACTTCAATGGTTTCCATTTTTTGAATCGGAAAATAAAGTACCACTGCTTTTTTTACCCATTCATTAATTTGCCAATCCGTAGCTGTTGGTTCTGCACATCTTAATTTGCCACTATCTATAAGATCTATTGCTTGCCGTATAGCATCTTGGGTTTTGGTTTCTTTTAAAAGCTCTCGGTTGTCCCAAGCTTTTTCTATGGTTTTTTGTAATTCTGTCATTTTTTCAATCAATTTTAGACAAAGATAATAGGTACAACTTAATAATTTGGTCAAAAGTAAACATATAACAATTTATATATTATTTTTGCAAAAAAAATAGTTTGGGTAGAATAATAGCATTAGACTTTGGAAAGGTAAGAACGGGAATAGCAGTTACAGATGAATTGCAGATCATTGCTTCTGGACTTACGACTGTTGCCACCAAAGAATTAATTGCTTTTTTAAAAGCGTATTTTGCAAAAGAAAGGGTTGATAAAATTGTAGTTGGCGAGCCCAAACAGATGGATAATTCTGCCTCTGAATCTGAAGTGTTGATTGTCCCTCTTTTAGAAAAACTTGCAAAATTTTTCCCCAATATACCTATAGAGCGAGAAGATGAGCGGTTTACGTCTAAAATGGCCTTTCAGACTATGATAGCTAGTGGTTTAAATAAGAAGCAACGAAGAAATAAAGCATTGGTAGATGAGATAAGCGCAACAATTATTTTACAATCTTATTTAGGGAAAAGCAATTTTTAGAGGATGCTACGAAATTTAGAAGTTTTTGTAAAAAGGAAGCTGCGGCAATATTTTAAAAAAAAATATGCAGCACGGGATGAGGTTAAATTAGAGAATGAAAATTTTGCCATTGTTTCTAATAATTGTTGGGGAGGTAGTAACTATCTGTGGTTAAACAAACCATACAATACACCTTTTATAGGTCTTTTTATATATGGACCTTGCTATATAAAATTGTTGCAAAATTTTGAGTATTATATGAATCATCAGCTTTTGTTTGCCGATGTTTCTAAGTATAAGGACAGAGAAAAAACCTATCCTGTAGGTCTTTTGGGTGATGTTGAAGTACATTTTACGCATTATATGGACACCACAGAAGCTCTATTAAAATGGGAGAGACGGAAAAGTAGAATGGAAGAGTTGTATGGAACTGATAATTTGTTTTTTACGATTTGTGATAGGGAGCGTGTGGATACTCAAATTATTAAGGAATTTCATAAGCTACCATTTAAGAATAAATTGTCATTTGGTGCATTACCTATTGAAGGATTGAATGATTTGGAGCATATTAAGGTTTATGAAAGACCAAAGTCAAAAAATGCTATAGTTCCCAATGGCAGAAAACTTTTTAAAATATCATTTTTGTATATAGATTTGGTGTATTGGTTTAATAGCGGAAAAATAAAAAGAACAAGATTTAAATATTAGTGATAGAGTATGATTTTACCAATTACGGCTTACGGAGACCCCGTACTAAGAAAAAAAGGAAAAGATATTGTCAAAGAACTTCCTAAGTTAAAGGAGTTAATTGAGAATATGTGGGAAACGATGTATAATGCAAGCGGAGTTGGTTTGGCTGCACCTCAAATTGGATTGCCAATACGTTTGTTTTTAGTGGATACGACTCCTTTTGCGGAAGATGAGGATTTATCACCAGAAGATAAAAAAGCCTTAGAAGGATTTAAAAAGGTATTTATTAACGCTAGAATTACTGAAGAAACGGGTGATGAATGGGTGTTTAATGAAGGTTGTTTGAGCATCCCAGATGTTCGAGAAGATGTTTCTAGGAAGGGTACCATAACTATTACCTATTTGGATGAAAACTTTAATGAGCATACGGAAGTTTACGACGGACTGTTGGCACGGGTTATTCAACATGAATACGATCATATAGAAGGAAAATTGTTTACCGATAAATTATCATCGTTAAAGAAAAGATTATTAAAAAATAAATTAAGTAATATTTCTAAAGGCAAAATAAAGGTAGATTATAGAATGCGTTTTCCTGAATTAAAAAAAGGGAGATAGATTTTTTTTATCGCTTTAAAAAACGTGATATTTGCACCCGAATTATATAGTAAAAAATGAGTTTAGATAAAATTTTATCCATTTCTGGAAAACCAGGTTTACACAAATTAGTAACACAGACGCGTACCGGTTTTGTTGCAGAATCTTTAATTGACGGGAAGCGAAGTACTGTTAATATGCGTACCAATGTAAGTGTGCTTTCTGAAATTGCAATTTATACATTGGAAGAAGAAGTGCCCTTAAGAGAGGTCTTTATTAAAATACAGACGAAAGAAAATGGAGGCAAGACTGCGGTTCAACATAAGGATGATAAGTTGAAATTAGAAGAGTATTTCTTTGAAGTATTGCCTAATTATGATGAAGATCGAGTGTATGTAAGTGATATTAAAAAAGTAGTACAATGGTATAATTTACTACATGATCACGGGATTACAGATTTTACAGCTCCCGAAGAACCCTCTGAAGAAGAGTAAAAATAATAGTTTTATAGAATGCAAGCAGGTCATATAGGCCTGCTTTTTTTGTGTCTGTCTTTTTGTACATTGTATTGGTCTAATAATTTTAATTTAATCAATTAAATTTTGGATATTAATTTCTGAAAAATCAATTTATAATGAGTGTAAAAAAAATAAACAAAAGAAAACTAAATTTGTTGGTTTTCTTTCTTGGATCATTTTTCATATTTGGTCAACAACGAACAGGCAATATTGTAGAATATTTTGGCAAAGAAAAAGTTGAAGAAATTAGTGAAGGGATTTTAGAACATGTTTTTACCAAAGGTCTTTTAGTCAAATTTCAAAGCTTCGGATTAAATTCAGCTACCTTTCCTGTAGATCCTGTATTTGAACGCTTTTTAAGCAATTCTCAATACAATCCTAAACAAGATGATGTTTTTGATATTGATAGTCAAGGAAAAGAAATAAAATGGCAATCAATACAAACAGACAAAACAAATACGTTTTCAGATCGGGAATTACGATCAGGCTATGTGTACCTTACTTATAAATCTAACTCAGAAAAAACACTTCTTTTTGAAGCCTCTGGGCATACGGTAGCATTGGTTAATGGTATGCCGCAAGAAGGAGATCATTATGATTTTGGATGGAGTTTAATACCAATACAACTAAAAAAAGGGATAAATACTTTTGTTCTAAAAGTAGGTCGTTTTCCTAGGGTTAGAGCAAGACTTATTAAACCGTATAAAACTGTAGATTTTACGACAAGGGATATGACCGTTCCGGATATTTTAGTAGAAGACGATACTGATTTTGTTGGAGCTATTAGAATTGTAAACAATTCCGCTTCTTGGGTTAAAGGATATAGTATTACTTCTAAGCACTCTGGGGTTAGTCGTACAACCAGCGTTCCAAATATTGCGCCACTAACAATGCGTAAAGTGCCTTTTTCTTTTGCACCAGCAGTAGGGTCAGATAGCGAAAAAATTAAGGTCCAGCTTACTTTAGAAAATAGCTCAGAAAAACCTATTGCTAGTCAGGAGTTTACTGTGGCTGTCACGTCAAAAACAAAGCACCATAAACGTACGTTTATAAGTGCTATAGATGGTAGTGTACAATATTATAGTGTTGCACCATCAACGGATCAAAAAACAGAAGCACAGGCTTTATTTTTATCGGTACATGGTGCTTCTGTAGAGGCAACCAACCAAGCACGTGCTTATAAACAGAAAGATTGGGGTAATTTAATTGCGCCAACAAACCGTAGACCTTTTGGTTTTGCTTGGGAAGATTGGGGGAGATTAGATGCATTAGAAGTATTAGCCGATGCTAAGGAGATCTACAAACCAAATGCTTCCAAAGTTTATTTAACGGGTCATTCTATGGGAGGGCATGGCACGTGGTATTTAGGCGCTACATATCCAGACCATTTTGCTGCCATTGCACCTTGTGCTGGTTATCCAGATTTGTTAGAGTATCGGAACAGTTTTGCGCGTAGGAGAGCCAATATTACGCCAGAACAAATGAAACGGTTTGGTATTACTCCAAAAATGCTAGAGCGTATGAATACTGTAGCTGTACCCACTATGGTAGAAAAAGTTATAGAAAGAGCTGGCACGCCTAGTAGAACTATAAAGTTAATGCGTAATTATTTACAGCAAGGCGTATATATACTGCATGGTGAGAAAGATAATGTGGTTCCTACATTTTTGGCGCAAGATATGCGAGCGCGTTTGGGAACTTTTCACCCAGACTTTACCTATTATGAATATCCAGATGGTACCCATTGGTATGGTGATCATAGTGTAGATTGGCCACCATTATTTAATTTTTTCAAAGAACGAAGCATTCAAGAAAGTAAAAGCATTAAAAACCTTGAGTTTTATACAGGATCACCTGGGGTCTCTGCAAGCTCACATTTTATAACAATTCACCAGCAAGTAGTTCCTTTTGAGGTGAGTTCTTTTAAATTTTCAAGTGAAGAAACTGTGCAGTTAGAAGTAGATAATGTAGCAAAAATAGAAGTAGATTTTTCTGTGCTTTCTGACACTCTTAAAACGATTACTATAAACGATACCCAAATTGATATCGATACAAAAGGGGGAAAACAGTATTTTGAAAACGCAGCAGATGGTTGGAAAAAAACGAGTGCACCTTCATTAAAAGAAAAAGGCCCTCATAGAAGTGGTGGGTTTAAAGATGCCTTTACGAACAATATGGTCTTTGTTTATGCTACTAAGGGTACAAAAGCGGTAAACGAGTGGTATTACAATAGAGCTAAGTTTGATGCAGAAACTTTTTGGTATAAGGCAAATGGCAATGTAGAAGTTGTAAAAGATGTAGATTTTTCACTGTCTAAGTACCCAAATAGGAATGTAGTAGTATATGGTAATAAAGATAATAATGCAGCTTGGAAAACACTGTTGAAAAACGCCCCGATACAAGTAAATAATACAGAAGTGGAAATTGCTGATAGAAGTTTAAAAGGTGGGCAATGGGGAATGTACTTTATTGTTCCAAGGGAAGATAGTGATACTGCTAGTATTGGTGTAGTAACGGCTACAGGGACTAAAGGAATGAAGGCTGCTTACGCTAATCATTACTTAGTAAACGGGACTACTTTTCCAGATGTATTACTTTTTGATGATTCAGTTTTATCAGAAGGAACTTCTGCAGTTAAATGTGCAGGTTTCTTTGGCAACGATTGGTCTGTTGAAAATGGTGATTTTGAATGGAAGTAGTCAATTAATATTGATGTATAACAAAAAAGAGGCTCGCAAATGCGCGAACCTCTTTTTTTTGTTTACAGAATAATTTATTTAATCTTTTAGTATTGTTTTATAAGTGTGTTTGCTCTCTTTCCAATCTATTAATTTAGAGGGGTAGTATTGTACATTCATACGATCTAAGTAAGGAGCTTGATTTCCTAATCGTACTTTGTAATTTTCCCAATTTCTATTTTCTTTAATCGTCCAGTTCAATTCTGCATGACCTATTACCCTTGGAAAAGCTAAATACTCTAATTCTCCTATATTGCTTATGGTTTCAGACCATAAAGGTGCTTCAACACCTAAGATATTTTCTTTAGCTACACCTTCTACATAAGTTTCGGGTGTCCATACATAGGCAGAATCAACAGGGATATAAGCAGCCCAGTGTAAACCATATTTAGATAGGGTGTCATACTGCATATCTAAATACGCTCTTTTTCCAGGAGAAAGAATAAGTTTCATTCCTTTTTCTACAGCCTTTTTTGCATTTTTTTCATTGCTCCAAAATTGTGCTACGGTAGTTTTGCTAACATCTGCATGTACAATTTCATCCCATCCAATCGGAATTTTTCCGTGCCCTTCAACAATTTTAGACACTTTTTCTATGAAGTAGTTAAAATCTTCTTTTTTGGTAACATGGCTTTCATCTCCACCAAGGTGAAAATAGGGGCCAGGTGTTATGGCAGATATTTCCCGAACAACATCATCTACAAAAGCATAAACAATATCTGCTCTAGTGTTAAACGTACTAAAACCAACATGTGTGCCAGTGTACAATTCTGGGATTTTTCCGTTCCCATTAAGTTGTGGGTATGCTAAAGACGCTGCATTGGTATGCCCTGGCATATCTACTTCAGGAATTATAATCATATGTCTTTCTGCAGCATAATTCACAATATCTTTGTAGTCTTCTTGTGTATAAAAACCACCTGGGCCCCCACCAACTTCTGAGCTTGCACCAATTTCTGTAAGTTTAGGCCATGATTTTATTTCAATACGCCACCCTTGGTCATCTGTTAAATGTAAGTGCAAAGCATTGAACTTATAATACGCTAAAATGTCTATGTATTTTTTTACATCGCCAACACTAAAAAAGTGTCTTGCAACGTCTAACATAGCTCCTCTGTATTCAAAATTGGGCTGATCTGTTATTTTTCCAGTCGGCACCAACCACATCTTGTGCTCGGTTAAAGTATCATTGCTTTCTTCTGGAATAATCTGTCTTAGTGTCTGTATGCCTCTAAAGGCGCCAGCTGCCGTTTTAGCATTGATAATAACAGAATCCTGTGTAATATACATTTGATAAGCTTCTAAATTATCTAGTTCTAAATTTTCCGTTTTGTTAATATAAATTACTTTAGTTGGTGTTTTGTCTGTGGTTGTATTCACAGGAACATCTAAATCTATTTTAGTGTTGATTTTGTTTGATAAAAAAGTCCCAACTTTTTCAAAGGCAGAATCATTAGAGGTGTATATGGCAGTGAACTTGTCTAACCCAAATGCACTATTTGTTGGAGTAATCTTTAATGGTAATGGAATTAGATTTTCAGTAGATAAATCTGTTTGTGGAAAATTAATAATTTTCTTTTTTTCTTGACAAGCACTAATTGTAATAATGCAAAGTAATAGTACCAGCGTTCTAAGTAAAATAGATTTTTTCATGTAATGTTGGTTAGTTAATATAATTTTTAATCACGTTGTACCAAATCTGATAGCCTTTGTCGTTCATGTGTAAATTGTCATTTCTAAAAATGTCAGTTTTTACTTTTTTACCATTTAACATTGGTTTCCAAATATCAGCAAAGGCTATAGTTGTGTTTTTTTTAGCTAGCCTTTTCATTTTTCTGTTTAATTTTCGATAGTCTTTTTTTAAATCCCACCGTGCTACACTTGGTTTTGCCGCTATTAAAACTATTTGTATGGCTTCATTCTTATTTTTTATTCTTTCAATAATTAAATTTAAGTCTTTAAGTATTATCTTAATTTTTTTTCTTTCGGCAATATCGTTATCTCCTTCATAAATAAAAACCTTTGTTGGGTTATATGCTAAAATTAATTCATCTGTAAAATGTAATAAATCCGATGCTGTAGAGCCTCCAAATCCACTATTTATAATGTTATGCTTTGGAAAAACTCCTTCTAAATTTTTCCAAAGCCGAATACTAGAACTACCAGTAAATACAATATAGTCTATTGAATCATTACTTTGTAGTATATGTTTTGCTTGTATATGTTTTACTTCTTCTGAAAAACGAAGCGGGTTTTGTGCCTTTCCCCAGAAGCATACAAATAATACAATACATACTAAAAACCTCATTTTCATAATTTGATGTTAATATAGATTTAAAATTATTTTTTGTTAAGAATTTTCGACAGGCAACATGTAGTATTCGCTACATGAGTTTTTTAGTATTGTTTACAGTTAAAAAAAGAAATCAATTTTGATGAAAATTAGTATTTATAATATTTATTTTTCGGCTAATTTAGGATGTTCTTGTAGTTGTTTCTCTAAGCTACTCTTTATCATTATTTCTTGTTTTGTTAGTGCATCGTTAGGAATAGAATGTTTTTCCAAAAGATCCTTTTTAATGTTGAAAAAATCACCGTTACCATATAATTTATAATCAGTAGTCCGTGCAAACTGATTTCTAAATTGATTTACTTTTTTGCCCCATTTTGGATCGTAATGAACAAAAATACTTTCCCTAGTTTCATATTTTTCACCTTTTAATAAGGGGTAAAAACTAATACCATCTGAGGCTGCATTACCATTGGTAATATCTTTTAATGTGGCAAAAAAATCATTAAAGCTAATTAGGCCTTTATACACAGATCCTTTTTTGATTTTATCAGGCCAACTTACTATTAAAGGAACATGAGTGCCAGCCGATGTAGTATTTCCTTTTCCCCCTTGGATAGTTCCATTTTTAGTAACCGTGTAAATGGTTGGATGGGTGCCATTGTCACCTGTAAAAATTAATATAGTGTTGTTATGTATCTTAGATTTTTTTAATTGCGTTACTATTTTACCGACGATCTTGTCTGTATAGACAACCATATCTTTAAAATAGGTGGTGTCATTTTTATATCGAATTTCTTTGTTTTGCCACTCTTTTGAATCTGGAGTTGGCACAAAAGGATCATGCACTAATACCATTGGGTAATAAATAAAAAAGGGTTTTTCTTTTTTTCTATCGATAAAATCTACAATGAAATCAGAAAAAATATCGGGTCCATAAGCGTCTTCATGTTGTGCTAACACAGTTCCATTTTGTTCAATTAGTGGATTGGAAAACCGTTCTCCATCCTTGGCCGTTTTAGTAAGTTGCCACAAACAATATTCATTAAATCCAAAATCTATTGGTTTTTGATTGTTGGACCAATCTTTTAATTCGTCTTTATAAGCTAAACCATTTAGCTGCCATTTCCCTGCAATACAAGTTTCATAACCAGCATCTTTCATAAGGTTCCCAAAAGTGTATTGGTTTTTATTTAAATACCCAAAATGATCATAATTTTTATAATTGTATAAGCCAGTCATTATCTTCACCCTAGATGGTGTGCACAATGGTTGTGAAACACAATTAGAAAACTGGATTCCATTGGCTGAAATTGCATTCAATTCTGGCGTTTTGTATTGGGATTCTTCATAACTATTTAAACATTCATAGCCCATATCATCAGCCATAATAAGAATGATATTTGGTTTGTTATCCATTTTTTCTGTAGTACAGCTATGGTTAAGTAAGAGGGTTAGTGCAAATAATAAGTGTACTTTGTTGCCTATGAATTTTTTCATAAAAGGGTTAAAAATTGAGTTTTTACAGGAACTATTATACCAAAGTTAAGTCATATCATTGTAAAAAAATGCCCAAACTATTAAATAAGCCTTACTTTTGCATTAAATACAAGAATATAACGTTTAGAAGTTAGTATTCATCAACTACAATATATGTCATTTAAAAGATTAGGCTTATCTGATGCCTTATTGAAAGCAATCGATAAAAAAGGATACACTACACCATCACCCATACAAAAAAAAGCAATTCCACCTGTCTTAGAAGGTAAGGATGTTTTAGCATCTGCACAGACGGGAACTGGAAAAACTGCAGGTTTTACCTTGCCTACATTACATATCTTATCTCAAGGTACTTTACTGAGGAATAGACCAGTACGCGCTTTAATATTAACCCCAACGCGAGAGTTGGCAGCGCAGGTATATGCTAATGTTAAAGAGTATAGCGAATTTTTAGATTTACGTTCCGCTGTTATATTTGGTGGCGTTAATCAAAAACCACAGATTGCAAATTTAAAGCGAGGAATAGATATATTAGTAGCAACTCCAGGTCGATTGCTAGATCTTCACAATCAGCGTTTTTTATCACTAGATAAAGTAGAAATATTTGTTTTGGATGAGGCAGATAGGATGTTAGATATGGGATTTTTGCGTGATATAGAACGCATTATGAAATTGATACCGAGTAAGCGTCAAAACTTGATGTTTTCGGCTACCTTTTCTAAAGACATTAAAAAACTTGCAAATGGAATTTTAAATAATCCAGTACAGGTTGAAGCCACTCCAGAAAATACAGCTGTAGAGGTGATTGAACAGAAAGTATATAGGGTTGCCAAAGGGTTGAAAACCGGATTGGTAATAAAACTTATTACTGAAGGTAATTGGCAACAAGTATTAGTATTTACAAGAACCAAGCATGGAGCCAATAATTTATGTAAAAAAATGGCAGCTGCAGGGATTTCAGCGGCAGCCATACATGGTAATAAAAGTCAAGGAGCACGTACAAAGGCATTGGCAGGTTTTAAAGGTGGAACGGTTCGGGTTTTAGTAGCTACTGATATTGCGGCTCGTGGATTAGACATTCCATTACTACCGCATGTGGTAAATTTTGAAATTCCGAATATAGCAGAAGATTATGTGCATCGTATTGGTAGAACTGGTAGAGCAGGTGCAAGTGGGGAGGCTATTTCTTTGGTTAGCGCAGATGAAACTAGTTATTTGCGTGATATTCAGAAGTTAATAGGGATGAAAATTCCTGTAGAGATTATTGAAGGTTTTGAACCAGATCCCAATGCATCTACGGCACCAATTAAGCAAGGGCAACGTAACAGCTCTCGCTCTACAAGTTCCAGATCAAAAGGAAGCTCCAATAAAAGGGGAGGCGCTAATACGAATAGAAAGCCAAAGCGAAGCAATGAGGGCAGGTCCAATAATCGAGGAAATTAATTTCCTATGAATATTTCCAATGATCCACTACATGGAGTTAAACTAGCTCAGATTATAGATGAGTTGGTCGATTTTTATGGTTGGGAATATATGGGGAATTCGGTTCATATTAAATGCTTCATCAATAATCCGACGGTAAAATCTAGTCTAACTTTTTTACGAAGAACACCTTGGGCGCGTACAAAAGTTGAACAGTTGTATTTAAGGATGTTAGAGGAGAAAAATAAAAAGTAGCGCTAAAAAGACTATTCGCACAATAGTTGTGAAGTGCAAAACAACCTGTGAAAGTTGTACTCATTTTTTTGTAAATGGCATTAGCAGTTCACTTTTTTTGGTCTAAACGTTAATCTACTTTTTTTAAAACAAGGGTTTCAGTACCGTTTTTGTCTTTAAAAGAGAGTATTAACCCTTTCTTTATGTATCCAACAGAATTAGCTAAAGCCTTATTAAAACGATCAGGAATCGTCATATCCAAACATATTTTCCTTGTTGTTGTCAAAGAGAAAAATACAATGTTCTGTATGTCTAATTGTTTTATTTTCCCATGAAAATGGTTACACCCATCGCTACCAAAAACTTCCATTTTGGAAATATTTATCTCTAAACTAGGTGTTTCTTTTTCTATAGGGATTCCATAGATACTTTTCACGGCCCATATATCATGTATAGCTATCCTGTAGTCTTTTTTCTTTTCTATTACCTTTATAAGAGTATATTTAATAAAAGAGGCATCCGCAGGTACTTTATTTTTATCTAGATGTTCCTCTTTGATTTCTATTTTTTGAAAATAACCAGGCTCAAAAGAAAAACCTTTAATATTTGAGAAAAAATTATTCCATTCTGCCTTTTCTAATGATTCTTCTTTAGACACGGATAAACACTGCATTTTTCCCGCTCCAGAAACACAGTCAGACTTGGAGCTGTTTACCCAATATACTGTGTTTTTTGTAGTTGAACATGAACTTAACAATGCTATAAAAAATAATAGTATACTTAAATTCGAAGTAGTAATTGTGTGTTTTATTGTTTTTGGTTTTGTGTCTAAATCGTTCATAAATGCATTGTATCGTATGGACCATCATAGGCAAAGATAATGCCATTTATAGTAAAGCAAATTATCTTAAATTCTTTCCCCGAACAGATGCTACCTTGGTATTATGATTGCGTTTTAGATCTATAAAGTTTGATTTGGAACCGATACTGTATAATTTAATATGGTGACTATTGACTATGTTTTGTATTAAATTAACGTTCCAAAAGATATTGCGAGGTAAGGGGTAAAAATACTGCACGATACTGCCCATTCAAACATTTTGTATTTGTACTTTTGCCAAAACTTTTTTAGATGAACTCAAGAAAAGACCAATTACAAGCAATAGATAGGTTGTTAACCATTATGGAAGAACTACGTGCACAGTGCCCGTGGGATAAAAAACAAACCTTACAAAGCCTACGTCATTTAACGATTGAAGAGACCTATGAGTTGGGTGATGCAATTTTAGATAATGACTTGCAGGAAGTTAAAAAGGAGCTAGGCGATTTATTATTGCATATTGTTTTCTATGCTAAAATTGGAAGTGAAACCGATGCTTTTGATATTGGGGATGTTGCCAATGAAATTTGTGAGAAATTAATTCACCGCCATCCACATATTTATGGTGATGTTAAAGTTGAAAATGAAGAAGAGGTAAAGCAGAATTGGGAAAAATTAAAATTAAGAGAAGGTAAAAAAAGTGTTTTAGAGGGAGTTCCTAAAAGTTTGCCCGCTTTGGTAAAGGCAAGTAGAATACAAGATAAAGTGGCTGGTGTTGGTTTCGATTGGGAGGAACCACAGCAAGTCTTTGAAAAAGTACAAGAAGAATTAGCAGAATTGAAAGTAGAGGTCAATGCCAACAATGCCGATAAAATAGAATCTGAATTTGGTGATGTTTTGTTCTCTATGATTAATTATGCCCGGTTTTTAAAAGTTAACCCGGAAGACGCCTTAGAAAGAACCAATAAAAAGTTTATCAAAAGATTTCAGTATTTAGAGCGTAAAGCCAAAGAAATGGGGAAATCACTTGAAGATATGACACTTGCAGAAATGGATGTGTTTTGGGAAGAGGCAAAGAAAAAGTAAACAGTATATTATAAACAAATAAATTGAAACAATACACCAAAGAATTTAGATACAACCTTAAACTTTCATTTCCAGTGATACTGGGCTTGTTAGGACATACTTTTGTAGGTTTTGCAGATAATATAATGGTGGGGCAATTGGGGACAGCAGAGTTAGCTGCCGTATCTTTAGGTAATAGCTTTGTCTTTATTGCGATGTCTTTTGGCATTGGTTTTTCTACGGCAATCACTCCTTTGGTAGCTGAAGCAGACGGATCTGGAAATGTAGTAGACGCCAAAAGTGCATTAAAACACGGATTGCTACTTTGTACAATCTTAGGATTGTCACTTTTTGGCCTTATTATGCTATGCAAACCGCTTATGCATTTAATGAAACAACCTCCAGAGGTTGTGGAGCTTGCAATACCTTATATAGATTTGGTAGCCTTTTCATTAGTGCCATTAGTGATTTTTCAGGCATTTAAACAATTCTCAGATGGACTTTCTCAGACCAAATACCCTATGTATGTTACCTTGGCTGGTAATGCTATAAATATAGTATTGAACTACTTCCTTATTTTTGGAACCTTTGGTTTTCCAAAATTGGGAATTACCGGTGCAGCAATAGGAACACTAGTTTCTAGATTGGTAATGGTAGTTTTAATTTGGTATGTCTTAAAAAGCAAAAAGAAGTTTCACAATTACGTAACGGGTTTCAATTTTAAAAAGATAGAAAAGAAAGTAATGCAAAAGATTATGAACCTTGGGTTTCCATCGGCATTACAAATGTTTTTTGAGGTTGCCATTTTTACGGCAGCCATATGGTTAAGCGGTGTATTGGGCAAGAACCCTCAGGCAGCAAACCAAATTGCTTTAAACTTGTCTAGTATGACATTTATGGTTGGGATGGGCTTAGGTGTTGCGGCAATGATACGTGTAGGTAACCAAAAAGGACTTCAAAACTATACAGACTTGAGAAGAATTGCAAAATCTATATTTTTACTTACCCTTTTATTGGAGGTTGTTTTTGCAGGCTTGTTTCTACTATTTAGACACTGGTTGCCAACAATATATTTAGATGTTAACGACGTATCTAATATGGTAGACAATACCGAGGTAATTATTATTACGGCAGAGTTACTTTTAGTTGCAGCATTTTTTCAAATTTCAGACGGTATCCAAGTTGTGGTTTTAGGAGCTTTACGTGGATTGCAAGACGTAAAAATACCTACGGCTATTACCTTTGTGGCCTATTGGATTATCGGCTTTCCTATTTGTTTTTATTTAGGTTTGTATACGCCCTTAAAGAGTATGGGGATTTGGATTGGATTGCTAGCAGGATTAACGGCTTCTGCTATTATGTTGTATATTAGATTCAATATACTGACTAAAAAATTGATATTAAATATAAAAAAATAATTATGGAATTTCCTAAATTTTTATTGGGTGATAATACGGATTATCCAACAGCTATTTTTGTAATACACACAGAATATCCTCGGTTTATTATTAACCTTGAAGATGACGAGGTAGAGTGGTTAGAAGACTTTACGCAAGAAGATGAAAAGGAACTTACGGCAGAATCTGAAAATTTAATAGTAGAGGCTACAGCCTTTTATGATCGCGAAATTTCTCGCTATGAATAGTACTATTTATGCTAGAGGAAATCATAAAATATGACACAGACCTTTTTCTGTTTCTTAATAATTTAGGAAATACTACTTGGGATAGCTTTTGGTTGTTTATGACCAATAAGGTAAATTCTATTCCCTTGTATTTTTTATTAGTACTGTTTTCTTATAAGAAATTAGGACTTAAAAAAACACTTTTGGTTTTGGTAACTGTAGGTATTTTAATTGGAGCTACGGATCAATTCGCTAATTTTTTTAAATATGGATTTCAACGCCTTAGACCGTGTCATAATGATGAATTGGACGGGATAATGCGTTTGGTAAAAAATAGTTGTGGTGGTAAATATGGGTACTTTTCTGCACATGCAGCTAATTCTTTTGCAGTTGCTATTTTCTTTATCAATTTATTAAAGGGCAGGTTTAAATACATAGGGGTTTTCCTTGTAATCTGGGCTGTATTAGTCGCATATAGCAGAATTTATATTGGGGTGCATTATCCGTTAGATGTACTAACAGGAATAGCAATAGGGAGTTTGTTTGGCCATATTTTTTATAAACTTATGCAATTAATTGCGGCTAAACTAAAGCTATAATAGTTATCCCTTCTTAAATATATACTGATTTAATGGTGCTATAAAAATTAGTAGAAAAAGAGTGCCAAATACCAATTCGTAAACTTCCCACGTCCTATCAGCTGTATTAGTGGCTACTAGGGCTGTTGCCACTAAAAAAGCAATAGTGTGGTGCCATTTTACAATGGGAACAGCAAAACTATTTGCAAGCTTTTTAAACCACTCTTGTTTTCTATATAAAATAGGAGAAACTATAAGGTATAATACCATAACCACCATCAGTAACTGGCTAAAAATGACCTTATTTATTTTAGTTTCACCAACAACCAAATTGTGTAAATTGGTTTCACCTTGAGCGTTGTTTTCTATAAAAAACTCGGTAGACGCTACATTAAAAATGCGTTGTCCCCAAGATATTTCTTCCCCTGCACCAAACAAAAATAGAAGGGCAAAAAGGAGAGTTCCTATTTTCCAAGTCATTGTTTTTCCTTTCTGTATGGTAAAAAGCCTATATAAGCAAAGTATACTTATTGAAAACAACATTATGGCCGTGCTGTATTCTACAAGACCATCTTCTTGCGCATAGGTCTTATTAAAGAAATTCTCATCTGTTAATCCAAAATATAGTCCAACGCTACATATAATAAATAATAGGGTATATACTGTTTTATCTCTTGTTCTCATTCTGTTTTTTATTGATGTGATACAAAACGGCAGTTAATCTATCCTTATGTCCTCTTTCAATAGGTTTTGCCGTAACATTTAAATCAAAGGTAGTAATTGATTGTATAGGTTGATTGTACTCGCTCAAGAATTTTTCTTCTAAATTTTTATTTACCAATACATAGTATTGGCTTTCGTCTTTCACCGTGCTAACATCTGGTAATATAGTGCCATAATGATACAAAATCTCTGGTGCAATTTCTCCGTAATGGTATATGTTTTTATCGGACACTTCGTTACTTTCTTTTAAACCTTCAACATTTTTATAGGCAGTATTCAACTGAAAAGATTTTGAAATAGGCAACCCTAATCCAACAATGCCTATCATAAAAAGGACAACGCAAAGAAAAACGGTATTCAGTTTTTTGCGCTTTAAGTTTGTGAAAATACCAATTCCCAAGACAAATAAAAGCAGTGCTAATACTATAAAATGGAAGGTGCTTTCAGGGGTCATTGTGTCTTTTAATAAAGCATAACCAATTCCGCCAAAAGTCAATCCAATTAATCCAATTAAGCCAAAAGAAAAATAGACCAATCCACGTTCTGCCTTATTCTTTATAAATGTAAAGTTAGTTAGCAAGTAGTCTATATAAAATGCTGTACTTAATGCTAATGGAATCAATATTGGAACTAGGTATCTTGGTTTTTTCTCAGGAATAACAGAAAGCAATAGGAAGACAAAGGCAGTCCAAAGCACTGCAAATAAATAGTTTTTTTTGTCTGTCACTTTGTTCTTAAGATACGGATAAATGAGACCTATCAGTGCAGGAATTGTCCAAATACCACTTTGAATAAAAAAGCTCCAATAAAAATAAAAAGGTTTTACATTATAAGTGCTCCAATTTTCGGTTTCCCTTTCAGCAATGACAAGAAAAGCTTCAGGGTCTGCAATTCGTACATACGCATACCACCAACCGCCTATTAGCAGTCCAGTTACAATGAACAGTAGAATAGGAATTATACGAGAAATTATGTTCTTGTATTTAAAAACAATACCATATGCAATTAAAAAGGGGAGGAGTAAGGCATAGAATGCAATGGGACCTTTTCCTAAAATGGAAAGTCCAAAAAATACACCAGCAATGAAACCATATTTTGTTTTATGGTTGTCTTCTTTAAATAATTTAAATAAATATAAAATTGCAGCCAACATAAAACCGTGCGTGTAAATATCCCACGGGGCTTCACGTTGTATTGCAATAATATATAAAGAGGTTGCTAGTATTAAGGTGGCAATAAAAGCCAAACGTATATTTTTGGTGCTGTAATTTATCAATTTAAAAAAAGATAATACAGAAAATAGAGCCATTAACGATACAGGTAGCCTATATGCAAATTCACTTTTTATACCAAAAACCAATGCAGCTACGGCAGAGAGCCATGTGGGTAATGGCGGTTTTTGGTATCTTGGTAAGCCATTCATTGTCGTCATGATCCAATTGCCATCGGTAAGCATCTCACGAGCAGAAATAAAATTACGAGCTTCCATAATAGTAACTGGCATAATTTCCAAATGTAAAAAGAACAAAGGAATGCAACAGAGTATAATTAAGAGGTAATATTTTTTTTGGAGGCTCATTATTTCTTTTTAGATAAAAAAATGTTTCTACTATACACAAAAGCGCCAAAAATATGACCTACAAATAATACTGGATCTTTTCTAATTATAGCATATACTAAAATTAAGGTAGAGCCAATAAGGCTTAGTAACCAAAAACTAAAGGGTAAAGAAGAGGTCTTATTTTTTTCTGAATGCAACCACTGTACTATAAAACGAGTTGTAAATATAAGTTGAGCAATGCTGCCTAACAATAATAACCATAGGGGTATGGCATCGTTCTTAAAAAGGTTGCTAATGTCGTATTGATTATTGTTGTATGAGTAGATTATAATTAAAATTGGAAACCCCCATAGAATTACACGAATTAGCGATGGCCATTTTTTCCATTCGCCCTGCAATTGTAAATTTCTAATATAAATATAATAGGTTAATATTTGCCCTAACATTATGGCAAAATCATGACGCAGCCAACCGTAAATAAATAGTATGAAAGATGCTAAAAGGCTTAGTTTCCAGAATAAGGAAGGAGTAACTACTTTTTTGTGTTTTTCAGATAATATCCATTGCGATAGTAGCCTTCCTGAAAATAGAATTTGAGCTAAAAATCCAATGGCATATATGAGCGTCTCTGTCATTTATCCTTTTTTGACAATGGTATAGTTTATATACTTGCGTTTCATCCATAAATAAGCAAAGCAATCTGCTAAAGGTCCCAGTAATCGATTCCATAGGCCAAATTTTGCTTGTCCTGCAATACGTGGAAAATGTTGTACTGGTATTTGCTTTATTTTTCCGTTTTGCAATAAGATCATTGCGGGTAAAAATCGATGTAATCCTCTAAACATTGGTATTTTTTTGGCGTAGTCTGTTTTTATTATTTTAAGTGGACAGCCAGTATCATCCATACCATCATATGTAAAGGCACGCCGAATGCCATTGGCTATGGTAGACGACATATTTTTAACAAATGAATCTTTTCTATTTTCACGTACACCTGTTACTAAATCGTATGCAGGAATTTGTTCCAACAATAGGTTAAAATCTTCTGGGGCTGTTTGTAGGTCAGAATCAATATACCCCACTAGAGCTGTGTCAACCACATCAAAACCTGCTTTTATAGCAGCAGTAAGGCCACAATTTTTTTCAAAAAGAATGTAAGAAAAATCAGAATTCTTAATGCAAATTTCTTCAATTAAAGCCTGACTATTATCTTTAGACCCATCATTTACAAATAAAACCTTCGTTTTTTTAGTAGCAATTTTAATAAAGCTGCTCAATTCTTTTTCTACACGTTGTAAATTATCTTCCTCGTTGTAAACAGGTACAATTATGGTAAGCTCGTAATTCATAAATAATTTTGAAATTATGGGCAAAAATACTGTATTTAATCTAAAACAAGAACATCAATTTAAGTTTTGGTATCATTGTGCAATTTCAATAATTTTTCTGCTGCAGAAAAAGGAGACATTTTATTGGTAATTACAGCACCTATAAAGGCGTCTAATTGTTTCTTAACCTTATGGTCTTGATAAAAATCTTGTTTAAGTTGATTCTCAATGGTTTGCAGTAACCAATGTTTGTTTTGTTCTTGTCTTTTAGTATGGAAAGATCCATTTTTGACTTGTAATTGAAAAAAATCGTCAACGGTAGCCCATATTTCTTTAATTCCAAGATCTTCTAGTGCAGAGCAAGCTAACACTTTTGGCGTCCAATTGTTGTCTTTGCTTTTGAGTAGGTGTAAAGCTCTACTAAATTCTATGCTGGCTTTTTTTGCTGCTTGCTTATTGTCTCCATCAGATTTATTAATTACAATGGCATCAGCCATTTCCATAATTCCCCTTTTAATACCTTGTAGCTCGTCACCTGCTCCTGCTAATTTTAGCAATAAGAAAAAGTCGACCATACTATGTACGGCAGTTTCACTTTGTCCAACACCAACGGTTTCAATTAGAATAATATCATAACCAGCAGCTTCACAGAGAATTATAGTTTCCCTTGTTTTACGTGCCACACCACCCAAAGAAGTTCCGGAAGGCGAAGGTCTAATAAAAGCATTAGGGTCTTTTACAAGCTCTTCCATTCTAGTCTTATCACCTAAAATACTCCCTCTTGTTAGTGTGCTTGTAGGGTCTACAGCCAATACAGCTACTTTTTTACCCTGAGCTGTAAGTCGTTTTCCAAAGCGTTCTATAAACGTGCTTTTACCGACACCTGGAACGCCTGTAATTCCTATTCTAATGCTTTTACTTTCCTTAGTTAAACATTTTTCTATTATTTTTTTTGCCTGATTAGCGTGTGAAGTATTTGTGCTTTCTACAAGGGTTATGGCTCTACTTAAAGCCGTTTTATCTCCCTCTAAAATAGCAGTTATTAGTTTCTTTGTAGAAGGCACATTTCTTCTAAAACTCTGAATTTTAGAGGCGCTTTCTGTACTGATGTTTTTAGATGTATTCAATCTTATTTGCTAATAGGTATACTTATCTTGGTTTTGTCCCAAGCTAATGCTAAGTGTAGCTGTCCTTTGTTTTCAAAATTAATGCTAAATTTTTCATTAACCATAGCTAAATTTTCAACAGCTACAGTTACAGTGAATATGTCATTTTTGGCATTTCTCGTTGTTGCTGCACCAGCACTTAAAATGGTAACCCCCCAATCTGGAACTTCCTTGTTAAATATTACATCCCAATTTTGTGCACGAGGCCTTGTCCATAAAGAGTAGGTTCCTGCTGGCAAATCTTTGCCCATTATTTTAATAGCGGTTGCAGTAGTAAATGTAGTTGCCTCATTAGCACCTGTTCTCCATACTTTATCATAAGGGACTAATTCTCCAAAAATAACACGATCTTTTTTAGACGGACTGCAGTATACAACGCTTAAATCATATCCGTTTTGAGTATACGTAGTTGTAACCTCTGGACTATATTTTTTTGTTTGTTCTTTCATCATTGGCATACCCACAAAAATAGTAAGTAACGCAAGAACAGCGACGGTGATTATCATCCATTTTAAAATTTTCATACTATCGATTTTTTGTTCCCTCTAAGTTACTAAATCCTAGTTTAATTGAAAATAATAGATAGTCTTTAATTTAACTCTATAAAAATTGCTTTAATTTTAAATGGTTTAATTACCATTAAATGGAACAACCTCATAATGAACGTTATTCTGAAACACGTTCAGGATAAAGGTGTTGATCGTATGAAAAAAATAGATGTTGCAAAAAAGATTATTAATTTTTATTTTTTTGCAACATCTATTTTTTTGTGTCGTCTTTTAAACAACAAACAAATACCAAACCACCTAGAGACTTAAAATGTTTCAAATAGATATTGTAAACAAATGCAAGGAAAATAACCGTAAGGCTCAATTACAGCTTTACAAGCAGTACAGTAATGGTATGTACTGTATTGCTATGCGGTTTTTAAAGGATGAAAGTGATGCCGAAGATGTTGTGCAAGAGGCTTTTATAAATGCATTTCAAAAAATAGAGCAGTTTAAGGGGGATGTTACTTTTGGTGCTTGGTTGAAAAAAATTGTAATTAATAAAAGTTTAGATTTTTTAAAACTTAAAAAGGAAAAACATATAGAATTAAATGATACATATTTAAAAGTGGTAGAGGATGATGATTGGACGGTTGAAGTTGGAGTGACCTTAGATCAAATTAAAGATGCTATTGCACAATTGCCAGATAAGTATGGATGTGTGGTGAAGCTGTATCTTATGGAAGGATATGATCATACAGAAACATCGGGGATATTAAATATTACGGAATCTGCATGCAGAACAAGATTATTACGAGGAAAAGGGTTGTTAAAAGAACTATTAAAGGACAGAAGATATGGGACAGGATCTTAGGAAGCTAGTTAAAAACGATAGGGATAAAGAAAATTTCACATTGCCAAAAGGCCATATAAAACGTTTTGAGAATAAGCTAGCAGTAGCTATGCCAATTCAAAAAAAGAACAAAGTTTATGTGTGGAAAATTGCGGCAAGTTTTCTTATTTTGATAAGTGTAGGCTTGTTTATGTATAACAAGATAGATGATAAAGAGGCTATAAAAACTACTGTTGTGGATGTGGAGCACCCCGCTACTGAAAGTACTAAAATATCGTTAGGAAATTTGTCTCCAGATTTAAAAAAAATAGAAGATTATTATCAAGTGAACATCAACTTAGAATTATCTCAATTAGCAATTTCAGATGATACTAAGGAATTGGTGAACAGTTATATGGATCGCTTATCCGAACTACATACTGAATACCAAAAACTAAATACAGAATTAAATACCATTGGGCCCAATGATCAGTTAATTTCTGCATTGATTAACAATTTGCAATTGCGATTGCAGTTGCTACAAAAGTTACGACTAAAGTTAAACGAATTAAAAGCTACAAAAAATGAAACAACTATTATATAAGACAATTGTATTAACGCTACTAGTTTTCTCCAATGGAATTTGGGCACAGAATCTTGTAGGAACACTTGGGCTTAAAAAACAAACCAAGACGTTTAAAGAAGTTTTTAATGTGGGTAATGAAGCGGTTTTAGACCTTAATACTACCAATGCAGACATCGAATTTGATACGTGGAACAAGAACATCATCCAAGTAGAAGCGGTGATTGAAATAGATGGGATGACCCCTGAAGAAGCTGAAAGCTATTTTAAGAATAATGTTGTACAAATTGTTGGAAATTCTAAAAAAGTAGAGGTGTCTACAGGAGGAGCAAGTGTGTTTAGACTTGCATCAAGGAACTCCCCTGTTTCTGTGGCAACGTCTAGGAATATTGACCTTAGGATTGATGTTGACGATTTAAAAAATAAATTAGCGCTTAGGATAGACACTTTACAATTAGATTCGTTTCCTGTGTTTAATATTACCAAGAGTCTTTCCTTTCCTGAATTTGATTATGAAAGTTTTAAAGAAGACGGTAATCGGTATATTGTGAGGTGGCAACACGAGGTTGAAAAAAATATAGGGACTGAAAAGGAAAAAGAAATAAAAGAGTGGGTTGAGGAAGTTAGAGTGAACACGGATAAGATAAGGGAGGAGGCTATGAAGATGGCAGAAGAACAAAAGCATTTGGCTAAAAATCATAAGATGATCATACTTGAAAGCAAAAAGGCTTTAAAAGAAAATCGCGATGCTCTTAAAAAAGCAATAACAATCTCCGGAGATTCAATTATCTTCTCTCGTCCCAATACGTTTTATTTCGGAACAGATGGGGAGAGTAAGAATTTAAAGATAAAAAAGACCATCAAAATAAAAATGCCTAAATCGGCTACTATTAAAATGAACGTACGTCATGGCAACGTAAAACTAGCTGAAAATACAAAGAATATGAATGCAAACTTATCCTACGCAAGTTTACTTGCCGCTACGATAGACGGCACTGAAACTTTTGTAAATGCCTCTTACTCTCCTGTTGTAGTTAACAATTGGAATGATGGTTATTTAGAGGCTAACTATGTTAAAAATCTTGATTTAAATGAGGTGAGAGGTTTAACCTTAAGTGCGGTGTCTTCCAATATAACAATAGACAAACTACTAAAAACAGCTTTTATAAAGAACGATTTTGGGTCTTTGGTAATTAATGATATTGCTCCCGATTTTGAAACCTTAGATGTATCTGTGAAAAATGGAGAGTTAGAATGTTCAGTTCCTCAAACGTCATATACAATTTATATAAAAGGCAATGCATCCAAAGTAACAGCACCAGCAAATCTTACGCTTAGCAAAACAGAAAATCAACAGATGATTGTTCATAAAGGGTATAGTGGTACTAAAAACGCTGATAAATCTATAAATATTGATGCTAGTTATAGTGAGGTTGTTTTAAAATAAAATATCGAGAACAAACCAATAAAAAAGTTTGTTCTCGATACAAATAATGAATGTTTTATGTGCGAAGCTATAATTTTGGTTCCCAACCTGGTTCGTAGGTTCTAGACCATAATTTCATAGCATCTCTATCAAAAATACGACCTGTTGTTTGATCGATATCAAAAGATTTTCCTGTTTTATAGGCGATGTTAGCATAGTGTGTTAACGATTGACTAAGGGCTCCTTGTTCTATAGGAGATGTTAAGCTTTCCTTACCTCTAATGGTTTCAAAAAAATTAATTCCATGTAGTGTAGACAAGTCACCACCACCACCTAGTGCTATTCCACTTTCTGCACTTACTGACTTGCTGTCTTTAACTAATTTCCCATTTCTGTCATACAAAGCATAACCACTTCTATCTATAAATACAGAACCATTAGAGCCATAAATATAGGTTCCTCTAGATTTTCCGTATTTATCGTATGCATTTCTACTGTTTCCATCCCATTGAATAACACGGTTGTTAGCATAACGGAATGTAGCTTCCATAGTATCATACATTTCCCATCCATCCTCTTTAAATTGATGTTTTCCAGCAATTACAGAAACGTGTTCAGGATACTCTACATCCATTGCCCAACGAGCAATATCTAGTTCATGGGTTGCATTATTGCCCATTTCTGCGGTTCCAAAATCCCAACCATACCAATGCCAATTGTAATCCCAAGTATTGTGCATATAGGCTTTTCTAGGAGATGGCCCTTGAAAAAGATCCCAGTCTAAACCTCCTGGGGGAGCTGCATTAACAGGAATTGGAACTTCACCCCTGCCGTTCACATAAAAAGCAACAGCTTTATAAACGTCACCAATGACACCATTGTGAATTTCCTTGATGATTTCAGTTGTTTCTAAAGAAGATCTTTGTTGATTTCCCATTTGAACTACCTTATTGTACTTTTGTTGGAAAGCAACAACCAATTCATTTTCTTTCCCATTATGGCTACATGGTTTTTCTAAGTACACATGTTTGCCTGCCTGCATAGCCATACAAGCACCAGGTGTATGCCAGTGGTCTGGAGTTGCCATAAAAACAGCATCTACATCTTTATCCGCTAAAATCTTACGAATGTCTTTTTCTAGTTTTGGCTTGTAATTTAATGTCTTACTAAATTTTGCAGCAGCTTTGTCTTGCTGGCTAGGCATAACATCACATAGGTATAAAAGGCGGGCGTTACTTTCTTTTCTTGTAATAGGTTCAATATACGCAGAATAACGTCTTCCTAAGCCTTGAATTGCGATGTTTACCCTATCGTTAGCCCCGATAATATTTGAGTAACTTTTAGCAGACATAGCATTAGCACTGTTCACATAAGCAACTCCCACAGCACCTACTGCAGTTTTTTTGATAAAACTTCTTCTAGTAGTCATAATTAATTAGTTTAGCGGTCTTATTTTAACGTTTTTAAAGCTTACCAAATCCCCGTGATCTTGTAATAGTATATGTCCGCGTTCTGATTCACCAAAATTTGGCCATTTTGCATATTTGCTTTCAGATACTAATTTTTTATAATCATCACTTTTTCTTTCATACTCTAATACTTTAACGTCATTAATCCAATGTTCTACATGGTTGTTTTTGGAAACAATACGAGCAGTATTCCACGCTCCAATTTTATGTACAGGTTTACTAGGGTCTGCTTTAATTAAATCATAAAGAGAAGCTATGGTTCTACTGCCTTCATGGCTTCCTTGTGTAGCGTCTGGATGCACAGCATCATCTAAAATTTGAAATTCAAGACCAATGGATGACCCTGGTCCTTTATTTACATCTGTATCTACATAATATTTAATACCACTATTAGCGCCTTCGGTTAATTTAAAATCTACTTTTAAATCAAAATCACCATACGTTTCTTTTGTAACGATATCTCCACCAGCAGTAGATTCTCCACCTCCAGAAGCTAAAACAGTTAGTTCGCCGTTTTCAATTTTCCATCCGGTTTCAGGAAATTTATCTAATTTAGCACCACGCCAGCCCTTGGTATCTTTACCATTCCATAACATTTTCCAACCACTAGAAATTTCACTTTCTATTAATTTATTTTTTGTAACAATTGGAGTTACCGGAGATTTTTGACTGTACTTATCCAAGTCCTCAGTAAGTATTTTAACATTTTTCCAGATAATTTCTGTTCCTTCTTTTTTATCCTTCCCAATACCATGAACCTGTAGGCCAATAAACCCACTTGCAGTTTTGTCATCTATTAAGTTGGCAGCAGGTACACCATTTATCCAAGTTCTTATAGTATCACCAATAGCTTCAACTCGGTAATGATTCCAATCATTTTGTTTAAATGCTTTTTGTGCAGGTGGATTGTTAGTTAATGGGTTTAACCAACCACGTCTTCCTTCATCATAAATACCAGCACTCCAAGCTCTGTCAGATGGATCTATTTCTATTTGGTAGCCGTGTACGCGTCCATTTCTATAGTAAGGTAAACTGTTGCTTCTAATTTGTATTCCAGAATTCATTGTAGAATCTACCTTGTAATCTAGTTCTAAAATAAAATCATCGTACATTTTATCTGTTGTTAAAAAAGTATTGGGTGTATTGTGCACAGTACTACCAACAATGGATTTATCTCTAATGGTATAATTTGCTTCACCTCCCTTAATAGTCCAGCCAGTAAGGGTTTCACCATCAAATAAATTTACCCAAGGGGTAGTGTCTTTGGGTGTTGTTTTACAGCTATATGTAAAAACGACTGTAAGTAGTACCATTAATGTATTTCTGCATAATAGAAACTTCATATTGTTCATTTTGTATAGTTTAGAATAAAATTAATGATTAAATATAAGTGGTAATTTTCTAAAAAAAAATAAGCAACTTAAAAAAGCTGCTTATTTGCGATATGATAACAAACATTAGTACTAATGTTTGTTTTTCTTTATTAATTCTGGATACCTATTTTTAAACCGATTTAGTCTTGGGATGGAAACATTTCTAATGTAGGAATCATTTGGATGTTTTTTTTCATAATCTTGATGATATCCTTCTGCTTCATAAAATTTTGTAAAAGCAGTAACTTCTGTAGTTATTTTGCTTTTATAAACATTACTTTTTGTTAACTCTGCTATGTAATTAGTAATTATTTTTTTTTCTGCATCATTTTTATAAAAAGCAATAGATCTGTATTGGGTACCTCTATCTGGTCCTTGTCTATTGAGGGTTGTTGGATCATGTGAGCCAAAAAACACCTTTACCAAGGTAGCAAAGGTTACCTCCTTAGGGTTGTAATATACAACTACAGCTTCTGCGTGACTTGAGCGCCCACTACCAACAGTTTCATACGTTGGGTTTTTCTCATTTCCTCCTGCATACCCTGACACTACTTCTTTTACACCTGTTACACTTTCAAAAATAGCTTCAACACACCAAAAACAGCCACTTGCAAAATAAGCAGTTTCATAGCTTTTTAAATCTTGATTTGTTACTTTGGATGGTGGTATTAATTCTGCTTTAGTATCATTATTGGATTTACAGTTTGTAACTATTAATAGTATACATCCAATTAATATTGTTTTTAATATTCTCATACGTTTTTTTTAATTAGTAGATAAATATCCTAAATACTTACATAAATAGTAAAAATATTTAGTTGTAATTTACTCATTAGCCTACGTAAATACTAATTTTAATATGTTATGCAAAAGATTGAAGATATACTTAAGTATGAGTCAAATTGTTTTATACCGATTATAGAGAACGTATCTAGAGAGTGTTACACTCCTATTAGTTTATCGAGTACAAATTCTAATTTAAAAAATATTGATATTACTTCTGTTGAAACCTGCCAGTCTTATATAGATGCTGTTTTGATTAAAAATAATGCTACTGTTGCTTATGGAGGTTATTTAGAAAAAAGAAACTTATATTCTAAAAATTCTAAATTCTCGGCTACAGATGATACTACTAGAAACATACATCTTGGTATGGATTTTTGGACGAAAGCAGGAACTAATGTGCTTACTCCACTAGATGGAGTAGTGCATAGTTATAAGAATAATGCAATTCATGGTGATTATGGTCCAACCATAATTCTTAAGCATAGTATTGGGGATATAACCTTTTACTCTTTATATGGTCATTTAGCAGTAGAATCTATAGCTACTATATATGTAGGTAAAGTTTTCAAAAAAGGAGTTGTGCTTGGTTCATTAGGTGATCCAAGTATAAATGTTGGTTATGCACCACACCTACATTTTCAATTCATAGTAGACATAAATGATTATAAAGGAGATTATCCAGGTGTATGCGCACCTAGGGATTTGGAATTTTATGCTAAGAATTGCCCAAACCCACAATTGTTACTTTTCATTTAGGTTTAAAATACAGACCTATCGCACATTATTTCGATTAATGGATTTACCTGTTTTTACCGTTATCGGTAATTTTTCACACTTCAACAATAGTTTTGTCAAATACCGAAAAATAAGGGTGTTTGGGCGATTATGATTTTGAAAGGATGATGCTGATACTAATTTTACATCATCAAACAAAGTTATTATGAAAGCTATTATCACTTTATTATTTGTTCTTTTTGTTGGAGTTCTTGCCCAAGCGCAAGATGTAAAAGAAACTTCAGTATTGGAAACGGCTACTACAGAGATAACTGTTTCAGATGTTAAGAAGGAAACCTTGAAAGAAG